>Ga0326728_10001533_pt1 | contig 81183 bp, 59 predicted proteins | sample MB3enrmetagenome_FD_207602 | JGI IMG/M metagenome (GOLD analysis project Ga0326728, IMG submission 207602) | Lab enriched peat soil microbial communities from McLean, Ithaca, NY, United States - MB31MN | ecosystem: Environmental > Terrestrial > Soil > Wetlands > Peat | place: USA: New York...
CGCCCACCGGAAGGGGTTCTTCCGGCCACCGGAAAGGTTAGTCCACCCACCGGAAGGGTTCTTCCGGCCACCGGAAAGTGAATAGAACAGGCGGGTAAGTCTCAGCTATTAATGATTGGCAATATCTTATAAAGGCGGTGATTTTATGTCTCAGATCCCATCTGAATCCCTAAATTGGCTAGAACAAATCGCAACAATTGAATCAATGATTAAGAAGGCTGGTGCAGTCCAACGACCAGAAATCCAAAAAGCTCTTAATGTCGGTAAAAGTCAGGTTAGTGATCTACTTTCCATTAAAGATTGCTTCGATAAAGGGGCCCGCGATCGGATCCGGCAAGCGGCTTTAGCAAACCCACCTTTTGTTCTTTCTTTTAGTAGTGCTGTACCTTTAACCCGGTTAAAGGGCCAAGTTGAAAATGTACCAAAAGCTATAAATGAAGTTTTGGATGTGATCTTTAAACATCAACTTGCTACAAAAGACATAAAAGCACTTGTGGCTTTTGTCGTGAGTGGTAAACCAGCTGAAGAATTTGACCCTGAAAACATCGGCCCCGAAGTAACACCTTCCCCTAAGCCTAAAGCAACGGGATCACCCACCCCTAAACCAGCAACCGCCCCCAGTTCAGAGACAATTGATCAGGATCAGGCTGAAGAGGGAAGTGAAATAGAAGACGATACCGATACTGAAGAAGATTCTATTCAGGCTTCTGCCAAATCCAAGTCAGCCAAAACCCCAAAACACAAGGCACAATCAGGCGGCCCCCAAACCATTGCCATACCGAAATTCATAACGAATCCAATTAAGGATGTAGGTAAAGAGACCACTGGCGCTTTTTCTGATGTTTGGCATTGGTTGCTCCACATATATAGAAAAGTGTTGGCCATCGTCATCATCTGTTTATTGTTCATCAGCGCTATCTTGGTGGCTTATGAGCGCCTTATTGAACACCATAGTTTCCATTGGTGCTTTGAAACGATGGTTTCGTCTATTACCAAGACTAATGACCAGCCCGTAGCTGTGGAAGCGCCCAAACCAGTAACCCAGATGGCCGCTGTTCCAACCATTCAGCCTCAAGTTACGGCCCAGGTGGCAGCCGTACCGCCACCGGCAAAAGCCAAGGCTAAAAAACACCCATCCGAAAAGATAATCTTTACCAGCGACGAAACAACCAAATTAGCTTTGGACTTCGTCACTAATTACTACGGGATCTCTTATAAGAACTTGGATGACATGATGGATTATTTCCACAAATGGCTGAATGACAGTTACGAAGATACTTTTATGGATAAGGTCCTACCCACTGATAGAAGGCACGAGATCAAGGACCAGAAATTGGTTTTGTCCTTTAAACCGACCCAACCGGTCAAATATTTGAAGGAAGGGCCGACCTGGGATGAGGTCTTGGTCCAGGGAACATTGACCACCCGATGCGAAAAAGAAGAGGGAACCGTGACCGTCACCACCGAATCGGTGTCGTTGGCCATCGGTGTGATGCATACCGGCAGTTCGGATGGGCCGATCTGCGAAGTGAGGGAAGTGGAGTAATCTTGAACCCGCAAGCTAAGGCTAGATTGGGTATACAAAGCCATAGTAAGTATTTGTAATAAACACATTGAGTACATCCTGTTCTCCCACAGATTCACCGGCTAAATTCCCTTCATCCCCTCTTTCAGAAGGGGAAATGCTGTACATAACAAGGATTAAACAAATCCCAAGCATTTTGTACATAAGCGAGCGAAATTCGGTAAAATAACCGAAATTTCCATTGAGGGGTCGTTATGGCAAGTCAGCCGTCATTTGAGGAAACTCTCGCGAAACTCGAAGAAATCGTCGTCAAAATGGAATCCGGGGACCTGAAACTTGAGGACTCGTTGAAGCTGTTCGAGGAAGGCATGAAACTTACCAAGGAATGCAACCAACGTTTGAACGACATCGAAAAAAAGGTCAAAACCCTGCTGAAAAACACGACCAACAAACAAGGGGAGACAGGCTCGGCCAAAGGGGACAAGGGCTGAATTAATGTTCCTTCCCATTCCAAAATACATCGAGAATAAAAAGTCCATTGTGGATGACGCGCTTAAGCGTGTTTTTTCGAATCCGGGAGATTGTCCCAAGAAACTCTGGGACAGCATGAAGTACAGCGTTTTCGCCGGTGGAAAAAGGTTACGGCCTGTCCTTTGTTTGGCGGCCAGCGAGATAGTCGGGCTTGATACCCGTTCCGCCCTGCGGATCGCCTGTTCCCTTGAATTGATCCATACCTACAGTCTCATCCACGACGACCTTCCCGCTTTGGATAACGACGATTATCGACGGGGCCGAAAGACCAACCATAAAGTCTATGGGGAAGCGATGGCCATTCTCGCGGGTGATGGGCTTTTGACCTTGGCTTTCGATTGGTTATCCGAACCCAAATCCATCCCAAGCCGTTTTCATCCCCATCTCCCGATAGTCATCCATGAGTTGGCGGGTTTTGCCGGTTATCCGGGTATGGTGGGCGGCCAGGTGGATGACATCCTTTCGGAAAAAAAGAATCCGAATTTTAAGATGGTCCATTCCATCCACCGAAGAAAAACCGGCGCCATGTTATTGGCCAGCGTACGGCTTCCGGCCTTACTGGCGGGAACAACACCTAAAAAATTGAACGCCTTGAGCCGTTACGGTAGATCGGCGGGCCTGGCTTTCCAGATCGTCGATGACATCCTCAACGAGATCGGGGACAGCAAGACATTAGGCAAGAAATCCGGAAGCGATAAGGCCCGGGGAAAGATGACCTATCCCGCCGTGATGGGCTTGGAAAGGTCCAAAAGGGAAGTGGAACGGCTCACACAGGACGCCATTTCTGCCCTCAAGCCTTTGGGCGCCAAAGCCCATTATCTCGAGGCCTTGGCCCGCTTTATGGCGGAAAGGACCTATTGATTTGTTGAGGTCCGACCTTTGACATCCAAGATCTTTTACATCACGGCGATAGCCTGGGCCGTCGCCCAAGGGTTGAAAGTGTTGCTTTATTATTTTCGCTACCATAAAATCAACTTTCGCCTTTTTATCGGTTCGGGAGGCATGCCTAGCTCCCATTCGACTTTGGTCTCTTGTTTGTCCACGACGATCGGGTTGCAAACGGGTTGGAATTCCCCGGTGTTTCTTTTATCCCTTGGAATGGCCTTGATCATCATGACCGACGCCGCGGGCGTTCGAAGGGCGGCTGGACTTCAAGCCAAGATACTGAATGAGATGATGGATGACCTTTATTCCTCCAGGCCCATTCCCCATCAAAAACTCAAGGAACTCATTGGCCATACTCCGGTTCAGGTCCTGGTGGGGGCTTTGTTAGGTATCGCGATAGGTTGGCTTCTTTATTAATTAAATCTGACTGAAGAAGGTTTCATGTACGAATATCTGGATAAGATCGATTCTCCGGCCCAGTTGAGGGCGCTTCCTCCAGAGGCCCTGCCCAAGATCGCGGAAGAATTACGGGATTTTTTGGTCACGTCCGTCGCCAAAACGGGCGGTCATCTGGGTTCGTCCTTGGGAGCGGTCGAATTGACCCTGGCCCTCCATTATGTGTATGACACGCCCCAGGACAGGATCGTTTGGGATACAGGACATCAAGCTTATGGGCATAAAGCCATCACCGGCCGCAGGGAACAATTTCCCACCCTTCGCCAGGCGGACGGCCTTTGCGGGTTCCCCAAGAGAAGTGAAAGCGTTTATGACACATTCGCCGTTGGCCACGCAGGCACGGCCCTTTCCGCCGCCTTTGGAATGGCCATGGCCAGGGACCTTCAAGGGAAGAACTTTCAAGTGGTTTCCGTGGTGGGCGACGCGTCGATCTCGAACGGTTTGTCCTTGGAAGCCCTCAATAACATTGGCGACCATCCCGAATTGAACCTTACGGTCATACTTAATGACAATGAGATGTCCATCTCGCCGAATGTGGGCGCGCTTTCTTCATACTTGAACAAGATCCTCGCTGGCAAATCCTTCAACGAGGCTAAAAGCCGTTTGGAAAAGATACTCGACGGTATCCCGAAGGTCGGGCATCAGGTCTTGCAGGTGGCCCATCACGCGGAGGAAGCCCTCAAAGGATTCATGACCCCGGGGACTTTGTTCGAGGAATTAGGGTTGCATTATTACGGGCCGATCAACGGCCACGACCTCAGGACATTGGTTGAGATATTGAAAAAAGTGAAACAGCTCAAGGGCCCGGTCCTCCTCCATCTGGTCACGCAAAAAGGCATGGGTTATGGCCCGGCGGAAGATAACCCGGAGCGTTTCCATGGGGTGACCGTATTCGACAAAGACACTGGGAAAAGCGTCACTATTCCGGGGGCGGTCTCGGCACCTTCGTACACCAAGGTGTTTGGGGACGCTTTGACCGAATTGGGGAAGGATCATCCCAAGATCATCGCCATCACCGCCGCCATGCCGGAAGGCACGGGCTTGAAGAAATTCGCGGAAACTTTCCCTAACCGATTCTTCGATGTGGGTATCGCGGAAGGCCACGCCGTCACGATGGCCGCCGGGATGGCCTGCGAGGGGATCAAACCGGTCGTGGCCATCTATTCCACCTTTTTACAAAGGGCCTATGACCAGATCATCCATGACGTTTGCTTGCAAAAATTACCTGTTGTCTTCGCGCTGGATAGGGGCGGATTGGTGGGCGAGGACGGGGAAACACACCAAGGGGTTTACGACCTTTCTTATCTGCGCTGCGTCCCGAACCTGGTGGTTATGGCGCCTTCGGATGAGAACGAACTTCGTAACATGCTTTATACCGCCGTGGAATATTCAGGCCCCATCGCCCTTCGCTATCCTCGGGGAAGCGGGGAAGGGGTTGTTTTAGAAACGGGGTTCAAAAAAATCGAGATAGGAAAAGCGAAGATAGTGGAAGAAGGCTCCCAGTACGCTCTGTTGGCGGTGGGGCGCATGGTCGGGGTCGCCAAACAAGTGTCGGCGGCCTTGAGAAAAGAAGGGCTAACCGGCATGGTGGTGGACATGAGGTTCGTAAAACCCTTGGACAAAGAACTGATCCTCTCTATCGCCAAAAAAGTGAAAACCATCCTGACCCTCGAGGAAAATGTCTTGATGGGAGGCTTTGGAAGCGGCGTTTTGGAACTGCTCATGAGCAACGGGCTAACGGACTGCGCGGTGAAATGCGTGGGTATCCCTGATAAATTCATCGAACACGCCAAGCCCCAATTACAGAGGGAGTTATGCGGCCTGGATGGTCCCCACATCATGGAAGAGGTCCGGAAAATGTTGAAGGACCGAACGGCCTATACCCTGGGAAACGTTTCTTAAAATGCCCCTGACCCAAAAACGTCTCTTTCGGTTGATCGCCCTGAACACGGTCATCGTTATTGTCCTGGTCCTATCGATCGTTCTTGCCAAGAAAATAGCGGGACACTCTTCCTCGACTGTCAGCGAACGCATCCTCACCACGCCTGAAGTGGAAACGACCAGTCCAACCACGCCCCTGGCTCAACCAACCGAAACCATCCAACCTTCTCCCCAGCCAAGCCCTAGGGAAGTGCTTGAGCCTGCCGGGCCCATCGATATCAAAAAACTGAGGGCCAAGAACGCGAAAGTATCGGTTCACGCTGTTGAATTGGGCGAGAATTATTGGTCCATTGCCAGCGATAACGACATCGATATCTATACCCTGATCGGCGCCAACCCTGACCTGCCTTTCAAAGCCTCGATGGGCCACCCGGTCAACATCCTCTCCCAACGGGGTGTGCTCCATGTCGTGACTAAAGGCGAGGACACCCGTTCCATCTCCGCCCTCTATAAAACCGACGAGAAGGTCCTGAAAAGCGAGAATGGGATCACCTGGTGGCATGGCTTGAAAACCGGGGATGTGATCTTTGTCCCGAACGTGAAACCCATTGTCATGAATGCCGACTGGAAGAATTATTTCAGCCGAAGGGGTATTTTTGGCGTACCCTTCGCCAATTGGGGAAAGGGCTGGACCTCCGGTTTTGGGTGGAGGACCGATCCGATCACGGGCGAGAGACGTATACATAAAGGCGTGGATTTTCGAGCGAAATATGGGGACTCGGTATTCGCCGCCGGCAGTGGAAAGGTCATCTTCGCGGGGGTATCGGGGGGATACGGTAATCTGATCCAGATCAAGCACCCGAATGGTTACATCACCATGTATGGGCATCTTTCGAAAATATTCGTCAAAGCGGGCCACAAAGTGCGCCGTGGGGAACTCATCGGCCGTGTGGGCGCGACTGGCCGGGTGACAGGTCCTCATTTGCATTTTGAGATCCGGAAGAACGGGGTCGCGATCGACCCGATGCTGTTGATCTAGCCTGGTTCAAACCAGTCCAAAAATAAATTTGGCCACAGATGCATGGGATGCAAAGGATAGGCGAAGAAAATATTTGAACAGGATGAATTCAAATCTCATGAATCCCATGTATCTGTGGCGATAATTAGACGTGCCTTTTGTTCTTGGTCAAAATAATCCATAAAATTTGGAAATGGTTAACGGATTAAAATTTCCTTATTAAAACCAACCCCACTGTCCCGTTTTTGAGGATTTTTCCTGCCCCCGGCCTGTTGCTTTCTTTAATTCCAATCTGTAAGGTAATCGACCAATGGATCCAAGATTTTTAAAAGACAAAGGCGTCGAGACCTATACCGGCAATGAGTTGATATTAAAAGGCGGGTTGGAAGCGGGACTCAATCTTCTGACCGGTTATCCAGGCTCCCCAGTGGCGGATGTTTTTGAGGCCGCCGCGAACGCCGCTCCTTACCTAAAAGAACACGGCATTCTGGCGCAGATCGCCAACAACGAGGCGCTTTCTGCCGCGAGGCTCAATGGCGCCCAAATGGCGGGTTTGCGGGCCATCACCGTCATGAAATCGGTGGGGTTCCATGTGGCGGCTGACGCGTTGATTTCCGGGTCGCTCGCCAAAAAAGGGCATCAAGGCGCGGGAGTGATCGTCATAGGGGACGATCCTTGGAGCGATACGACCCAAGTTCCGGTGGATTCCCGAAGGCTTTCGGATCATTTATTCATCCCAGTCCTGGAACCCTCCACTTTTCAAGAAGTCAAGGATTGGGTCAAGGTCGCTTTCGAGCTTTCCGAGGCGGCCGATCTCTTCATCGCCTACCTCCTGATCACCTATACCGCGGAAGGCGGAGGGAGCGTGGAAGTCCATCCCAATCGTCCTCCGGAAGGTTTTTCCACCCTGAACAAAGCGACCATCGACAGTTCGGAGTTCGATATAAAACATTCCATTGTTCTTCCGCCCCATACGGTCCATCTGGAAAAAGAGGCTTTGGAAGTCAAGTTCCCGAGGGTATTGAGCGCCGCCAGGGAAAAGGGGATCAACCGATTAATACCGGGTAAAGACAATCGATCCCTGGGGTTCATTTCGGCCGGCGCCTCTTATACCTACCTGGAACAAGGTCTATCCGAATTCAACATGTCCGGCCGTTTCCCGATCCTCAAATTGGGGATGACCTACCCAATCGATCCGGAAGCGGTCTTGGAACTATTGAAAACGACCGACACCATCGTGGTCGTGGAAGAAAAACGACGCTTCATCGAGAGCCAGGTCCGCAATATCGTGATGGACCTGTTCCAGGCGGGAAAGATCAAGACCATGCCGACGGTATGGGGAAAGATCTTCCCGGCCGACCTGGCTGGTTTCCCGGTCGATAAGGGATTGAACCCGTCGGTGGTCATGACAACCTTGGCGCCTTTGTTCAAAAAATTAGGTCTTTCAACCCCTCAAGTCGAGCAAGAGATCGGATTTCTAGCGAAATTGGATTCTTTTGAGATGCTCATTCCGCCCAGGACCGCGACCTTTTGCCCCGGGTGTCCCCATCGGGATTCTTCCTCGACCTTCCTGACCCTGGTCCAGGATTTCAAGGATCCTGAATACATGAAAAAGAAACACAAAACCGGCCCGATCGACATTCTTTTCCACGGCGACGCGGGCTGTTATGTCCTTCTTTTCATGCCGCCCAACGGGCCCTTGATGCACAACTATATCGGCATGGGGCTGGGGGGCGGGACGGGAGCGGGCCTTTCGCCTTTCTCCACGAACAAGTCCGTTTGTTTCATCGGGGATTCCACCTTCTTCCATTCCGGGCTTTCCGAGGTTTCGGACTCCATCAAGAATAACCAGGATGTCCTTTATGTGGTTTTGGATAACAAAACAACCGCCATGACGGGGCATCAACCCCATCCGGGCATGGACTCGGACATCATGGGCAATCCCACTTTCGCCCAGGACATCGAAAAAGTATTACAAGGCCTGACCCATGGCGAGGACGTCTCCATCGCCCGGGTCAATCCGGAAAACCGCAATGACTACCGCCAACTCCTGGAAGAAATGATCCTGGAGCCTGGGGTCAAATTCGTGATCGCCGATAAAGAATGCGGTATCACTTATCACCGGCGCAAACGGCGGGAAAAAGCCAAGGAAAGGGCCAAGCTGGGTTATTTGCCGGTCGAAAAAAGGGTCAATATCAACGCCCATGCTTGCGAGCTTTGCATGGAATGCACCAGGCTGACAGGCTGCCCTGGTCTCAATATAGAGGACACGCTCTATGGCCCCAAGATGGCGACCGATCTTTCTTTCTGTGTATCCGACATGGCCTGTACAAGGATCAAGGCCTGCCCCTCCTTCGAGGAGATGACCATCATTCGCAAAGGCAAAACAGAACGCATGCCCTTGCCCGATCCCGCGAAATTGCCCGTTCCCAAAGCCCTCGAATTCAAGGATGACTGGAGGGCCTATATCGCCGGCGTCGGGGGGATGGGTATCGGGTCCTCGACGGCGGTATTGGTCCGGGCCGCCCACAAGCATGGGTATTTCGTGACCTTTTGCGATAAGAAAGGGATCGCCATCAGGAATGGCGGGGTCTATTCGCAAATTACTTTTTCGAAAGAGAAAAAAGTCGTGTCACCGCTCCTTCCCCAAGGAAAGACCAACCTCTTACTGGGCCTGGATATCCTCGAGGCCGCGCGAGGCATCGATCCCAGGCACTCTTTCAAGATCGGCTCAAAAGAATTCACCCACTCGGTGGTGAACACCCACAAAACACCCACCATCCTTACCCTGATGGGGAAGGATGATTTCTCGCCGGTGGAGCTCGCGGAACTTTTCAAAACTTACACCCAAAGCTACCTGGGGGCTGACCTGAGCCAGATCGGCCAGGACTACTTCGGGAACAAGCAATATGTGAACATCATGCTGCTGGGAATGGCATTTCAGAAAGGTCTTTTACCGCTCACGCTGGAAGACATGACCGACGCGATCCGAGAGAATTTCAGCGGGGAACAGGCCAAAAGGAACATGATGGCTTTCCATTTGGGCCGGGATGTGGCGGAGAATCCCACCCATTATTTCGCGGAGGAAAGGGAAAGCTTCAAAACGGTCATCGACCGAAAAGCCAAGCTTTTGGGTGGCTCCCGCTCCAAAAGTTATCTCGCGATGATCGACGGATTCCTTTCCGTTTGGGATGGCGACGAGGAGACCAAGGTCCAATTCTCCACCCGTCTTTATGACCTGTTCATATGGGGAGGGAACTCCTACGCCAAGGAGTACCTGACCCGGGTTCTGGGAACCTTGAGGAAGGATTCGAAAGCGGCGGGGTTCGCCGTGACCAAGGCGGTCATCAAGTACCTGCACAAGGTAATGGAGATCAAGGATGAGATCTATGTGGCCCACCTCCTGACCAACCCTGAGAAATATCAGGAGGACGCCAGGCGTTATAAGTTGAATCTCCAAAGAGGGGATCGCATCCGATACAATCATATCAACCGGCCGCATTTCGACATCATGGGCTTGGAGGTCGAGTTCGACCTGAATAGCCGTGATTGGATGCTCAAGATCATGAAGCGAATGGGCTTCGCCCGGGTATTAATGCCTTCTTGGCACAAACGGGAAAGAGCTTTCCGGGATTGGTACGGCGCTTTGGTGGATAAGTTTTCATTTCGGGATCAGGCTGAATATGACCGCTGGTTGACCGCTTTAAGCGTACCGGAGGATGTGAAAGGTTTCCGTTCGATACGTTATCCGAAAATGGAGTCCGCCAGGGCTAAAGCGGATTCGATACTAGCGGATGGGCAAGAACTAAAAGGAAAAGAATCCATAGCCGTAAAATGAGCAACTGGCGTTAGAGAACTTCCGTAATTTCCCACTGAGACACAGATAACCCTTTTTTGAAATAGGCAAAAGCAAAATAGCTAGATTCAGAGGACTCGTTATATAATCCGACTTAATATTTGCAATGATCGGGGGCCAAGTTATGAGGGTGAATCTATGCTTTTTTTTGTTTTTGATCGGGTCTTTCGCTTATGGAAATCCCATCCCAAACACTCAAACGCCCATTAAACTCAATGTGGAATTGGCGCCAGGCTCGAAAGTGGTCCTTTATTGGACCGATGCTTCCAAGGGTTTGATCAGGGGATATAACGTCTATACCCGCGAATCAGCCAAGAGCAAATTTTTCAAATTGAACTCCAAGATCGTCAAACGCCGCCAATTTTCCATCATCATGGTCCCCAGATCGGGTTTTTCCTTTTTGGTCAAAGAGGTTCTAGGCGAGGCCCCGCTCAAAGAGAGCGCCGCTTCCAACGAGGTCAGGGTTTCTTCGGCGGGATTACCTGTCTTCAAACCGGACCAACAGCCCAAAGCGAACGGGATGATCGACATCATCAAAGCGGCTGGCGTGGCCAAATGGGAGGACCCGGGAAAAGCTAATTTGACGGGGTATAACGCTTATTGGTCCGATCGGCAGGATGGGGTATTTATCCTGGCCAATTCCATCCCTTTCGGAAAGAAGTTAGGGCCTTTAAAGGGCCTGGAGGCCGGTAAGAAATATTTCCTGACTTTCACGTCAGTCTCTAAAAATGGCAAAGAAAGCAAACCCTCAAAGCTGATAACCACGAACGCAGAGCCAATTCCGGATTCTGATACTTCGTCTAATTGACGAACAAATGTTAATATTGGCCGCTAAAAAACGATGACTTCAGGAGGAAATATGAAAGAGGTAACTGTCGTCATAGGGCATCGCGGATCGGGACAGATCCTCGGGGTATTTACCCAATCCAATAAGATCAACGCGCTTAAAGAGATCGTTAAGGAATTCAATGAGGAAGGTTATGTGAGTTTTGAAAAGGTGAAGTTGAACGAATTCCAGTTGAAACGATTTGGGCTATATTTTAAATGAGTGTTGATCAAACCACTTGTCCCGCGGCCCAGCCGGAAGACCAAGCCCACTGAAAGTTGTATCCCCCTAACCAACCTGTCACATCCACGACCTCGCCGATAAAATATAGGCCTTTGGCTTTCCTGGCTTCCATGGTCTGGGAGGATAGTTCCTTGGTATCCACACCCCCTTTGGTCACTTCGGCTTTGTTGTACCCGACGGTGCTTTCGGGAATAAGCGTGAGATCGACCAATTTATTACAGAAGTCTTCCAGATTATTTTCCGCGATCGAATGAAGGGAAGCGTGGGGCGGAAGCTCCAGGTCGCTTAATCGATCCGCTAACCTTTTGGGAAGGAATCGCGCCAGAAGGGTTTTGATCTCCGATCTATTCCCGTTTTTCTTTTGCGCTAAAAACCAACCGAACAACCTGTCTTTCGGCTCGTCGGGAAATAGGTTGAGATGGATGGTATTCCCTTTTTCCCAGTAGAGTGAAGCCTGTAAAGCGGCGGGTCCGCTTAGACCAACGTGAGTGAACAGGATATTCTCGCGGAAACTGACATTGCCGCATTTCAATATCACTTCCGCGGAAACCCCAGCGAGTTCCGTGAAATTTTCCAGGTCCTTCGAGGAGAATTTGAACCCGTCCAAGGCGGGAGCTGTTTCGACCACATTCAAGCCGAAGTCCTTGGCGATCCTGTAACCCAGGTCGGTAGCGCCGACCTTGGGGATGGAAAGGCCGCCGGTGGCAACGACCAAAGAATGGCAAGTAAAGAGATCCTGGTTGGTCCATACGTTGTAAACGCCGGTTCTTTGTATGGATTCAACCTTGGTGTTCAGGTGCGTTTCGACCCCGAACTTCTCACAATCTCCGGTAAACATCTGGATGATTTCCTCGGCGGAATGGTCGCAAAATAACTGGCCTAATTTCTTTTCGTGAAAAGGTATGTGATGTTCTTTGACCTTTTGGATGAAATCGGCGGGTGTGTAACGGGATAGGGCGGATCTGCAAAAGTGTGGATTCTTGGAAAGGTAATTCTCTGGACTGGCGGTTAAATTGGTGAAATTACAACGCCCGCCTCCCGAAATGCGGATCTTCGAACCGACCTTATCGGAGTGATCGATCAGCGCGACCTTACGGCCTCTTTTTCCCGCCTCGATAGCGCACATGAGACCGGCCCCGCCGGCGCCCAAGATCACCACATCGAATTGTTTCATAAATTTAGGGCCTTCCCTTGAAATTGCGTCAGTGCCTGTGTTCCTATGACCTTATTGATCCGTGTAATTCTATATCTTTTTTAGAAGGCTGGAAAAAATATCGACCCGTCCTGAACGGGTCCACCGATGGAGGGATTCATGTCGAGAAAATTCGACCCCGCGCATTTCACTAAATTGGAAGTTGAGATACAAAAATTGATCCCGGGATACTCGGCCAAGAGGGAAGAACTGCTGGAAAAGCTGATGGCCGAATGCCCGAAAGATAACGAAATCTATCAGGGCTTTTTGATCAACCTGTGCGTGATGGATATCATCCAACATTTAAGGAAACCCTGGAGCCGAAGGATGGAGAAGTCGGAAGTGCAGTTCATTCACACGTCGGTCATGAATTATTTGAAAACGAATTTAAAAATATTGTCTTCGCCCGGCGTTGACCCAGGTCAATAAAGGTTAAATGAAATTCTGCCGGTTGGAGCGGAATTTACTTAGGTCTCCCCATTTCCTGGACTTGTAGCGGATTGAATTTGAAATCTATGTATTAGGAAGTAATAGAAAGCGGTTTTCATTCAACTTTATTGAGGCAAATTTCAAACAAATATTCGATGTCGGATGCCCACTACAAGGACGAACTTGACCCTAATTTTAGTTAAATTTTAGTAAAGCTTTACCGTGAAATGATGGCTATAGAAGAATATTTTCTTTTAATAAAACCTAACGAGTTGAAGTTTTACCGGTTTTGAGGCATTTTTACTACAGAACTTCAATCGATTTGAGCCTGTTTTTAATCTCTCTTTCCTTAAGGGAATAAAAGTTAAAAACGATGCTTGATGAATTTTAAAAGAAGAAAATGTTTCATATGAAAAATAAAAAGATCATTAGAAACACAATGCTCGCCTTGGCAACAGGGCTTGGCATCTTTGTGTTTTTGCCCTCAATGGCTCTCTCCCAAACGGCGACTTTGCTTTCCATTAATTTATCCAATACCAATCCCGCTCCTGGTTCAACAGTCGCCGTTACTCTTGTCTACTGTGATACCAACACATATTCGGTCCCTTACTTTTTGGTTGGGATTACACCTTCCACAAATACAGTATTAAGCGGATGCGCGTTACCCCAACAATATCTTCTAGTGGATAGCACTTCCCCTGGAGAGGGGACAACTTTTGATGGAACAGCTGGTTCTGTCATTACTTCGCCCAACAATGATGGAAGCGATGGCAATGGTTGGATCGGAGCCTCTACCGGTGGGACGCCGGTTTGCCCAGTCACGGAAGTTTGGAACGTTACGATCCCCCCCAGTTTGAGCGCTGGGTCTTTCAATATTGTTGTAGCTGAACATGATTACAACGTCCAATGTCAAAGCGGATTCGGGAATACGATCTGGAAAGGTGTGACGGTTCCTTTTCCACCCCCGGCGATTTCCACTTTTAACAAATCGGCCGAAGGAAATACGGCTACACCAGGCGATTTGATCCTTTTCAGGATGGATTACACATACGTCAATACCGGGCCGGTTACCATCACCGACACACTCCCCAGCCAAGTGAGTTTGGCGGCGGCCAATGGGTCGGAGATCAGTTCGGGCGGGAACATCAGCGGTTTCCCGACTGTCACCTGGGTCTTGCCTTTCAGCAACGCGGCGGTCAGCGGCTATGTTTGGGTTTTGGCTAAAGTGAACGCTGGTGTTACCGGCGAGATCTCAAACACGGCGACCGCTCAATCTACGACCGCGGGACCAATCAGCTCCACGACCACTGTGGAAGTGGGCGGAAAATTCCAACTGGCTAAAAGCCAATCCTTGGCCACGCTTAATGCGGGCGAAACGGAAACCTATACCCTCAATTACAGTATCGGCGGAACCAGTCTACAAACTTCCGATTCCTATAACAACGATACGGTGGGCACGTCATGGTATGGATCGACCGTTCCTGGATCCACGGGTTACGACGGTACGGGGTACAACTCCAATGATCCTAATAATGCCGTCACATGGACCATCAAGAACGATCCTGTGACGGAAGGGAATTATATCGATGTTCAGACTTGGGCCAACAACAACACGGATGGCTATGTCCCGCTGTTAAGGAACACGCCCCAATCACCTTTCTGCCCGGCCGGAAATGTCTTTGAGGTAGAAGGGGATGTCAACATACCTTCTTTGTTGCAGAGCGGAGCCGCTAACGCGGTCGGTGAGGACGCGACCTTGGCGGTGATGGTACAAGCCGCGGCGCCTCATTATGGTTTTGAATTGATCCTTTCACGAGACAATGCCCCGGGCTTTTTCGCTCTTCAAGAGAATAGCGCCGCTAACGCGTATAAAGCGGTTGTGACGGTCAACTCGGGATTTAAATCCCCAGCTATGTCGGGAACTCCACCTGTCAGCGCGGATACTTGGTATACCATCAAAGCTCAGGTCATTCACCTGGCCAGCGGTTCCATTGAGATCAAGGCTGTTGTCTGGCCCGTGGGAACGCCCGAGCCGGTGAACCAGTGGGATATCGACTATACGACAACAGACGCCAGCACTGGGATGGCCTGTAGCGGCGGTCAAACCTGGCAATATGGCTTCCAATCCAACCCTGGTTCGGCGGCGGGCAATTATTCAGCGGGTCGTGACCTGTATAGCAACCTGCGGATGTTCTCGGACGATCCTGCGGTGAACGTGAAGGTTTCAGACGCGGTGCCACCCGGGATAACCTATTCTGGGGCCAGTACGGCGCTCACTTCAGGGCCATCGCCCCTTCTTTGGCAATTCTCGCCCGTGACCATCTATGATCAGACCGGGGCTATCACCTGGTGGGGCGTCGCCACTTGTGCTGGCGAGTCGGGAGTAACAAACCTGGCTACGATCGATGATGATCTGTCCCCGGCGCCTGTGACATCCAATTCCGTGACGGCGGTCATTGTTTGCGCTACCAGCACGCCCACCAATACCGCGACCAATACCGCCACCAATACGAATACGGCGACCCCGACCAACACCGCTACCCCAACCGCCACCAAAACCCCGACCAATACCGCCACCAATACCAACACGGTGACGCCCTCAAATACGCCTACCGATACAGCGACTGTCACCGATACCAAAACCCCGACCAATTCACCCACTGACACCGACACGGCAACCGTTACCAATACTCCCACCAATACGAATACCGTCACCAACACGAAAACCCCGACCAATACCGCCACCAATACGGATACCATTACCCCCACCAACACCCCGACGGATACTCCGACCAATACACCCATTATCACTAATACCTTCACGAATACTCCCACGAACACAGCCACAGCTACGATGACGCGGACGCCTACCAATACGGACACGGTTACCAACACGGATACGCCGACCAATTCGCCAACGGCAACCGACACCGTCACGCCCACCTCCACACCAACGAACACAGCTACCAATACCCCTGTCATTACGCCGACGTTCACCAATACCCCGACCAATACCGATACGGTGACCGTCACCAAGACTCCTACCAATACGGATACGGTCACGGATACCAAGACGCCTACCAATACTACGACTAATACGGCTACCTTGACCAACACCTACACGTACACAAACAGCCCCACCAACACGGCCACCGCCACGAACACGAATACACCCACGAACACCCCAACACCTTTAGGGATAGCCAATGTTAGTAAGGTCGCTTCCAACACCGCTCCTGAGTCGAATGATGGCGAGGCCTATGTGATAGGGATCAGCGTTCCCAATTCAGGCGTGTCCAATGTCACCATCTCGGACACGATCCCGGCTGGGTTGGCTTATATCAACGCTACCAATCCAACTTCCCCTCCGGGTACCCTTTCCGTTCTTCCCATTCCTACTCCCGCCCCGACCTCGGGCACAGGTACCCTTTTGGTCTGGAATTTCCCATATGTCCCGACCGGGAATTGGGCGGTCACTGTTAACACGACGGTCAATGACTTCATGCCGGGCGGCACGGTCATTGATAACCAAGCCGCCCTTTCCTATCCAACCACTTCCGTGGTCAAATTCGCGGACGCTCCCGTGACCGTGACCGGCAACTTCACCGTCCGTATCAATGTTTATAATGAGGCTGGCGAGATTGTGAAGACCCTTCTGATCAAGCATTATTCCGAACCCGTCAACGACGTCACCTTGGTGGCGACCAATACCCTGCTTTCCATCAATGACAAGATCAATATTGTTTTCCATGGCATCGTCATCGGGACTTGGGATGGTACCAACAACAGTGGGAACGAGGTCACTAACGGGAAGTATTACATCAAGGTCGATAACGTGGACCCCTTGGGAGTGGTGCAAACCCAGACCCTAGTGACCATGGTGGCCCGCCATTTGGCCCAGGTTACGGTGAATATCTATAATGAGGCTGGGGAAGTCGTCCGCCACTTATATTCATCGATCGCCGATTACCAATCGCTAAGCTCAGGGGTGACCCTTTCGACCAATACACTTTCACCCAGTTATTCCGGCGGACCCAATTCGACCATGAATATCACTTTGTCCGATGGGACGGTCTTGACCTGGAACGGTATGAACGACAACGGTAGTGTCGTGAGTAACGGCGATTATTTCGTTGAGATCGAGTCCAATGACGGCACGGGCGGCACCGCGACCGTGACCAAACAGATCATGATCTTCCATAACGGCCTGAATCCTGCGGGCAATGAAGTGGTGGCTTATCCCAATCCTCTAAGCGTGGCGAATAACGGCAAACAGGTCAATTTCGCCTTGGGAACCCCGGGCATGACCCTTAAGCTAAATGTTTACACTGTGGCGGGGGAATATATCGCCCACCGGGACGGGTTGCCGGGAGCGAGTTTCGCGGTTTGGGATTTCCCCAATGACGATGTTGCTAGCGGGCTTTATATCGTGGTCATTGAGATCCAGAACCCTACTGGCGGGGAAGTGCGGCAGATGAGAAAGATCGCGATTATCCAGTAAATCTTTTTCCCCCCTCAAATCCTTCAAATCCCACTCTCGAAAACACTGAATGAGCGTCGTCATACTGTTACCTGGTTGAATCTCGGAAAATATTCCCGCGTTTATATTGATTGGACGGGCGAATATGAGAGAAAAACATCCCCAGGGTGTTTCGCGGGAAGCCAAGCTGATTGTTCTTACGGCGGGATTGGCCTCACTGCTTCAGATGATCGACACTTCCATCGTCAATGTCGCCATTCCTACCATGATGGGCAACCTCGGCGCCACACTCGATGACATTGGCTGGGTAGTCACAGGCTACATCATCTCCAACGCCATCATCCTACCCATCTCCGGCTGGTTGAGCGCCAGGTTCGGGCGCCGCCGTTATTTCATCACCAGTGTGGCGGTCTTCACATTCGCCTCGGTCGCCTGCGGTTTGGCCCCAAATCTTGGTGTCCTTATTTTTTGCAGGATCATCCAGGGGGCGGCGGGGGGGGCCATTCTTCCCACTTCCCAAGCCCTCATTCAGGAAGCGTTTCCAGGGCAAATAGGTTTGGGCAGCGCCCTTTACGGGATGATCGTGATCATTGGACCCACCATTGGCCCTCCCTTGGGCGGTTACCTGACCGATCATTTCGGGTGGCGCATGATATTCAACATCAATCTGCCTATTGGACTTTTAGCGGTTTTCCTTTCGGCCCTTTATGTGACCGACCACAAGGTGGAAAAAGAACACGCCCATATCCATGACAGGATGAAGAGCGCTCCCGTGGATACGGTAGGGTTAACGTTATTGGTGGTCGGCATGGGTTGTCTTCAATATGTCCTGGAAAAAGGTCAACATGATGATTGGTTTTCCTCGCACCTGATCCTGACCCTGACTATCGGGGCGGCAATCTGTCTGCCGACATTTGTTTGGTGGGAATGGAACCACAAACACCCCATCGTGGATATTAAACTCTATAAAAGCTTCGCGCTGATCAACGGGACCATCACACTTGCGACGGTTGGGGCGATCCTTTACGTTCTCATTTTCATTATCCCGATCTTCGCTTCGACCATATTGAACCTGGACGCTCGACAGACAGGTAATCTTTTCACGCCCGCCGCCTTGGCCTCGGGCTTATTGATGCCATTCATCGGAAAGATGATCCATAAACATGACCCAAGATGGTTCATGCTTTGGGGGATCCTTTCCACGGAGATCGCCCTGTTCATGATGAGCGGCTTCACATCGCAGACGGGCTACTGGAACCTCTTCTGGCCGCTGATGATCCGAGGGTTGGGTATGTCGGCGCTTTTCATCCCCATCAACGCCGTCGTTTTGGGTGAATTCACCGGACCGGCATTAGGCCAGGCGGCTGGGATCATGAATCTTGCCAGACAGTTGGGGGGGAGTTTCGGCATCGCGATCTTTTCGACCCTCTTCAGTCATGGCCAGGATGTGGCTTACGAAAATATGCGGCGTTACGTGACCCCGCTCCATCAAAGTTTTACCCAATGGGCCCGTGGCGCGCAGGCCATCCATTATCGGTTCGCCAGCGAGGTGGGAATGTCCACCCAATATAATCTAGTGGCCAAAGAAGCCTTCTATCGGGTGAAAAAACAGGCCTTCGTCATATCATTCGACAACCTTTGCTGGTACCTCTTGATCACCTTCGCTCTCGCGGCTATACCAATATTCCTTTTGAAGAAACCCAAGCACTTAACCCATGCCTCATCGGCAGGGGATTGAGCGGTTGAAGCGGGAAACAAAATCCCTTTATCGGTATTTGAAGATCAAACGAGGTTGTAAGCGCATTCGCTTAAGGGATATGGTAATAGCTAACGAACCAACAACACCCTGGCGGATCTCCTGCCGATAGGTCTGGCCCTGGAAGATCTTCTTAGAGCCTGCTTTTGATAAATTCCATAAACTTGCGACGTAATTGACGGACGGATTATGAAAAGACTCAACTCCAAAGGGCTCAGCTTGGTAGAAATGTGTTTTGCCATATTGATCCTTTCTATGGTCGCGCAATGGGCGGTCCTAGTGGAACTGGTCCTGACCAAAAAAACATTGGCCCAACAGGACCGTGGTTTCGCCCAGATGAAAGCTCAGCAGATATTCAACGAACTCCAGGCTTGTGCCAACGCAAGTCCCGGTTTGGGAGCGGGTGTATTGGATGGTTATAACGATGGGACTCATTACGACCTGGATCTGACGATCGATAAGAAGGCGAGCGGTCCGGGTGATCCCCTGAGTGGAAACCGGCAGGGAAATGGGCATTGGCGGTTTCTGCGTCAGGTCCAGATCAGTCCTGTGGATGGAGTCCCTCAAGCAAGGCTGGCAGTGGTGAGGATATGGCGGTGCGAATCCGATGGCGATCCCCTCGTCCCAGGCCTTTTGTTGACGACTGCCCTTGGCTTGGTGGTGCCCGGGTCCCAACCTATCTTTACCCAAACCCCTCAGGTTTATTCTGTCCCAATAGGCCATTGAACCTATCTTTTCTTTATATTTCCTGGATGGATGTTTCCATTTCCTTCTTTTATTCCCTTAATGGTTGTAAACCAAGGACGTATAATCGGATGCATATGAAGCTGGAACATTGGTAAGGAGTGGAACATGGAACTTTTTGAAGCCATCAAGAAAAGGCGGACCATTCGGAGTTATCAGGTAAAGCCGGTTGAGAATGAAAAATTGGAAAAAATATTTGAGGCCGCTAACCAAGCCCCGTCGGCAGGGGATAATCAGGGTTACGAGATAATCATGGTTGAGGACCCATTGCTCCTGGGCCAATTATGGAAGTCCATCCATTTCCAGACATTCTCCAAACCCGCCCAGCTGGCCTTGGTATTTTGCGCGAACGATAAGCGAAGCGATCCCAAGTTTGGCGAGCGTGGGAAAACCCTTTATTGCGTCCAGGACGCCACCATCGCCGCGGCCTATGCCCAGCTTGCAGCGACAGCCTTGGGATTGGTCACCGGATGGCTTGGCTCTTTTAACGAGGATGAAATGCGCAAGGTCATTGGAGCGCCCGCTTATATCCGGCCGGTGGCGGTTCTTTCCCTGGGGTATTCGGCGGAGGATCCGGCTTTGACCACTAGGCGTTCCATATCAGACTTGGTCCATCGGGATAAATTTTAACAAGCTTAACCAAACCTAAGACCCACTCCTGAATTGATTATTTTCAAGAGTGGGTCTTTTTTTATGCTAACCCAGGGAAAAACGGCGTTTTCAATTGTGCCTTTTTCTTGACAATTAAAAATATGACCATAGATTGTCTTTATAGGGTTCCTGCCCGAACCTTCTTGGAGTGGATCGAATGGCCATCGATTATAAGATCGAAAATAATCCTGAATATCTGTCCATGATCTATGAAGGGGACTATGATTCCTCGTTGGCTGGTCTTTTCACCGATCAAATACTAGAAACCTGCAAAACCTACCAACCTACTAAACTTTTGATCGATCTGAGGGCTGTGAAAGGTGACATGACCATGTTGGATCGGTTCAATCTTGGGGTCATGGCAACGGCAAAATATTTCAGTGGTAAATTGACCGGAAAGATACCCTATTGCAGGTACGCCATCATCGGAAACGCTCCCTTGATCGATCCTGATAGATTCGCCGAGACCGTAGCGGTCAACCGAGGCCTCAATGTGAGGGTGTTCACCGATTGGAAGGAGACCATCGATTGGCTTGAAAGTAAATGAGCAACCGTAGGGTTTTTCCTGGATAGAACCAACATTTCCCCCGTTGTTTCCCCCAAATTCCTTGTTTTATAAACAAAAAACATTTTATATTCCGGAATATATGGCGGTATTTTACGTCTATTTAATAGGGTAACCCTCTCCGATTCGGAATAAAATGTGGAAATTGGTGGACAATATATGCTTCATGGGTACCCAATCTTTTGGAGATGACTATTAATCAATGACTAAACGACACGGGATTATTTGTTTCATTTTCATAGCAGAATTTCTTTTGCTACCAACTTTTTCATTAGGCCAGCCGGTGAGGGGTGTATCCGGGGACAGCTGGGCGGATGTGGTACTGGGGCAATCGGACTTTTCCCAAATGGCCATGAATACTGTCGTCGCCAACCGGGTGGCCCGTCCCGGCGGTGTCTTTGTGGACCGGGTCTCATCCCCCAACCGCCTTTATGTTTTCGACGCGGGCAACAACCGCATCCTGGGTTTCAGCAATTTGGGTGTTTTAAGCCCGAACCAATCGGTGACAACCGGCGTTACCTGGGCCCCCGACATCGTGCTGGGCCAAACCGATTTCACCCACATGGCCGCCAATGGCGATTCCCAACTGCAGGATTTCCCAGGTTACAATTTCGCGGCTTATCTTTCCTCTACCGATCCTCTCCCTAATCCCACCGCCTCCATGCTGAACCTTTTGGACCCCCGAGTAGTCTCGCCTGGCGAATCCGGGTCCTACGCCACCATGGCCGTTGACAGCCAGGGAAATCTTTATGTGCCTGATTATTACAACAACCGTGTGCTGTGTTACGCCGCCCCGACCTATACTGGCGAGGCCGCTAGCTATGAATGGGGCCAGCCGGATTTCAACAGTTACCGCCCCAACCAGGGCGGATCAGCCACCAACAGTACCTTCTCATTCATGAACCAAAGGGGTTTCCTGGTGGCGGGTGTGTGCATCGATCACTGGGGAAACCTGTGGGTGACCGACACGGGAAACGATAGGGTGATGCGATTCCCAAATTTGAGCGCTCCCGCTTATGGTGTGCCAACGGCTACGGCGGATGTGATCCTGGGGGTTACGGGTGTACCGGCCAGCAACGACCTGGATATGACCCACTTTTATTATCCCGGGTCCGTCCGGGTGGACCCCGCAGGCGATGTTTTTGTCGCGGATGGACCGCCAGCTTCGAACCCCTCCAAAACCCAAGGAGGGCGGATACTGATCTTCAAACCCCAGTCCTATAACGGCTCGGGTGTGCCCCAGTACACTAACGATCAAACCCCCAACGGTTCGGTTACCAATGGTTTGAATTGGCCGACGGGCATAGAATTCGACCCCTCGGGGGACCTATGGGTAAATGATTTCGGGAATACCCAGGTCATCCTCTATCACATGAACCTCGCTGCGGTACCCCCGACCGGTACCCCAACCAAGCTATTGCTAAGATCCCAGTTCTACCCCGGCGTTGGGTCCTCCGTGGACGCCGTGACGACCGATAACAGCGACTTCAATTACGCCTATCCGGTGGGGAGTGTCATGTCGGGCAATTCTCCCGAGTATCACCACGACAATTGGGGCGGTTTGGGAGTTGATTCGGCTGGGGATGTGTTCGTCTCTTCCACCGACCCCATCATCGACATCATGCGCTATCCGGCTCCCATTCCCAGCCTGACGACCTCAGGGTCCGTCACGGCGGTCAACCTGCCCGGATTTCCCAACGAGGCTCACGCGCCCGATGTGGCGGTCTTCAAGAACGGCCAGGACCCAGATACAGGGGGGATCAATAACGTGGTGACCAACACCTCGGTGGGCGCCTTGGGGCTGGCCATCGGCTATTCCTCCTCGGTGACCCAGTTGATCGCCACTGAAAACCACCGTATGGATTATTGGAACTTGGATACGACCAATGAGCCTTCCTGCGGCCTGGTCAACGGCAAGGCTATCGATGGGTTCGCCGGTACCACCGCTTCCACGGTCAATTACATGGCGGGAGAGGATTTTGGCCGGGTCTGCACCGACCAGGTCGCGGGTCAGCCCCATCTTTGGGCCATCCATGGCGACAGCAACAATATTTGGGTGGAGGTCTACAATCTGCCTCTGACGCCCTGGCAGACGGGGGCGGTCAGCATCACCTTCCCCATTCCCATCCTGGGGGGAGGGGCCCTCACTTGTGGTTCCCCCGGAAGCAAGGTCTTGTATGGTATAGCGGTGGATCAGGCAGCGAATTATCTCTGGCTTTCCGATTCACTCAATAGCCGTGTTTTCCGGGTTCGCAACCCCCTGGGAGTTTCCCCAAACCCAACGCCGGTGGTGGATATCATCCTGGGGCAGCCTTCCGCCGCCGCCACTTTGACCAACCAGGGGGGAGCCGAATCCGCCAAGACCCTCAACCTTCCCGGGGCCGTGACCTATGACCACCATGGGAACCTTTACGTCTCCGATTTTTCCCTGGAAGCCAATGGGAACGCCCGGCTTCTGGAGTTCGACGCCGCCACCATCCAGAACGCCTCGACAACCAGCTGCCTTTACGATGTGGCCGCTTCCCACGTTTACGCTGAGAGCGGCAATATGAGCGGAACCTGCGTTGGCTTCAGCAACCCCAGTTTGAGCCCTTGCGGTCCCTGGCAACCGGCTTTCCGGTCGGACGATCAGGTCATGGTCGTGGGGACCATGGGCTATACGGGCTCCCGCTGGCCCGTGGTTTTTTACTATCCCTTGACCAATTTCAACCAGCCGACCACCTTTCTGAACGACTTCATGTCCATGGGCGCCTATTCAGGGGTCTTCGATAACCAGGATAACTATTACATGACCGATCCGGACCGGGGGAAGGTCATCGTCTACTGGCGACCTTTCCCGGTGACCTTGCCGCCCACCGCGACGCCGACGCCAACACCTTGCTCCTGCCCGGTCACCCAATTGACCTACGGTACGAACGGTTCCGGCACGGCCAACGGAGTTGTCAACGGCGCTGGTCAGATCGCTGTGGGCACCACCAATAGTGTCGAGTACATTTACATCGCCGATATCAACAACAGCCGGGTTGAGCAATTCAACGCTTCTACCGGGGCCTGGGTGGCGAACCTAACAGGGGTGGGGCCGAGCAACCCATACGGCGGGATGTCCAACCCATATGGGGCCGCGCTAAGCCCGGATGGGCATTATCTTTTTGTGGGCAATACCAACGGCGCCAACGTGGTCAAACTGGACATGACCGCGGGCGGGGCGCCTGTGACCGCGTTTGCCGTGATCCATCCGGTCCGATTGGCGGTGGACTCGGCCGGGGCCGTCTATGTCACCGACGATTACACGGTCAAGAAATTCGTGGAAGGCAGCCCCAATGTTTACAGCTGTGTGGTTACCATGGGAACCCCCGGCGTGACCGGGTCAGGGACCAACCAATTCTATAAACCCTATAACGTCCTGCCCGAAGGGAATGATCTTTTCATCGCGGACAACTCCAATTCCCGTATAGTCCGTTGGACGACCACCGACGGGATCAATTACGCCTACGCCAACACGGTGGTTCCGACCGGAAGCGGTGTGGCTTTCGATCAGATGGCGCTGGAACCAGGTACCACCCATGTCCATGTGGGGAGCGATTGGTCCGGCTATTTCATTTTCGATTCCTCGACAACCCCTTGGACCCAGCTTTTCACTTGCGCCCCCAGCGGGGGAAATTCGACCACCGGGGTCCAGGTGGACGTGAACTGGCTTTATCTTTCGGCCGCCCCGGGCAATCCAGCCGGAAGGTTCACCAAACCCTTGATCGGATGCTTCACCCCTGTCACCCTTCCGACCAACACACCAACCTCTAACCAGACAATGACCCCGACCTTCACCCCAACTATATCCCCTACGCCCACCAACACGGCCACGCCCAGCCCGACAGGCACCCCGACGAATACAACAACGGCAACGTCGACCCAAACCCCCACATCCTCCGCCACTTCGACGATGACCTGGACACCGACCAATTCGGCCACTTCCACATTCACCGCCTCGGCTACCTCGACCCCGACATTCACCTGCACAAGCACATCGACGTCCACCGTTACATTGACTCCGACCATCACCTCGACCCCGACCACCACACCGACATCGACGGTGACCTATACTCCGACGGAAGGCTGTCATGATCCCGTGTTTTATCCCAATCCCTGCAAAACAGGGAAGATCACGATCCATATGTCTTCCTGCGACCCCATCAAGGGGACGACGGTGAAGATATTCACCGTGGCTTTCCGAAAGGTGGCGAGCCGGGAGATCACTTCGTTCTCCGAGGGGACCGATCTCTATATCGATCTGAAGGATGATTGGGGAAATGACCTGGCCAATGGGATCTATTACCTGGTGGTGAACACGGTCCAGAAAAGGACCATTTTAAAACTGCTCGTTCTTCGCTGAACGTTTCTGTCCACCCTTTTTAAAATTAACAGAGCCTAGGGTGGGATGGTAAAGTATTCCCAGACTTTACCGGAGGAAGCGTGATCCTAACCCCTTTTTCCCATTCGGCCGCCATTCTTTTGGTCTTTGTTGTCACTTACGCCGGTGTCGCCATTGGGCGTATACCCGGATTGAAAATGAACCGGGCTGGTATCGCCCTTCTGGGAACTATCGGCATGATGGTCCTCGGTCAGGTGACCACCGCCCAGGTGGTCTCCATGGTCAATTGGCCCACCGTCCTGTTGCTCTTCGGCTTTTTCGTCATTTCCGCCCAACTTCGGCTTTCCGGATTTTATGACCGCGCGGCCCATTCCATTTCAGCGCGTTTGGGCCATCCCGCTAAATTCCTTTTCACCTTGATGGCGGTCACGGCAGGCCTTTCCGCTTTTCTTAACCACGACATCGTGTGCGTGGCCTTTACTCCGGTCGTCACCACAGCTTTGCTGGGCAAAAAACTGAATCCCGTGCCCTTTTTGGTGGGCATGGCTTTAGCCAGCAACATCGGGGCGGGCGCGACCCTGATCGGCAATCCTCAGGACATGCTCATCGGGGAATACGCCCATTTGAATTTCGGGGCCTATATGCTCTGGAGCCTGGTGCCGGTCCTGGCCGCCCTCGGGGCAGCCTACGGCATCGTTTGGTGGCTATCACAAGAGCGTCTCAAGATACCCTCCGCCATCGCTCCAAGGAATCTAACCCATCCTTATCCTTACAACCGTTCCCATACCCTCAAGGGTTTGGTCATGTTGGTCATCGTGGTGGCTTTCTTTTTCACGTCCATTCCAAAAGAGATCATCGCCCTAGCCGCGGCAGGCATCCATCTAGCCAGTAGGACATTCCGTTCCGAGGACCTGTTGGATGAGGTGGATTGGCAAGTCCTGGTTCTGTTCATGTGTCTTTTCGCGATTACGGGAGCATTTCAATCCACCGGATACGGTGACGCCTCCGCTTCCTGGCTTGCCAACGCTGGGTTCGATCTCCAAAAACCGATCAACTTGACCTTGGCCACCACCGTCCTTTCTAACCTTATCGGCAACTCGGCGGCCGTCATTTTCCTTCTCAAAGTGATCAATATATCCCGGCCAGCCATGGCCTATGGTCTGGCCCTGGCCAACAGTTTTGGAGGCAGTCTTTTGATCGCTGGAAGCGTCTCCAATATCATCGTGGCCCAACAAGCCCATGAATTGGGTGTGACTGTATCTTTCAAGGACTATGCCCGGCTTGGTGTTCCCGTCACCCTGACCGCTTTGGGAATTCTTTTGGCCTGGATCGCCTGGATGGGTTAGTTTTTGGATTGTTATTTCGTTTATATAAATTTAGTGTGAGTACAGGGAGGTCAAAATGAGAACAGGACCTATGAAACTGACGATCTGCTTGGCGGTACTATTAGGGAGCCTGAGTTCTTTGAAGGCCCAGACTCCCATACCTACTCCGTTAAAAAAGATCAATCCGCCTCTTTTCTTGAAACCCACGGATAAAACACCGTCGAAAGGATTGGTCAGTCCGGAGGTTCCTGAACTGGGACCGGACAGGAGTCCTCTGAAAGTGGAAATGTCCATCGAAGCGCCCCCCGCTAACATCATGGGGGAGTTTTCCGATCCCGAATTTTACGGGTCCCTGAAAGCGCTCAAAAAGTCTGAGAATGATATCGGTGTGGTCAATTGGCATCTCAACAATGAGGTGGATTTCGATTATTGCCATCTTCGGGACGAGCAAGGCAATCACTGGTTCGGTTGGACATCCGGGGATAAATTCCATTGGATCTTAATGACAGGAAACCATTACTGGTGGCATGACGAATTCGCCGGACATTGGCTGTATTTCGGCAAGGGTCATTGGTGGCGGGCAGACGGAAAAAAGGTCCCCGGTCAGCTTCAAGTGCTGGTGGACGGTGAATATTATCTTTGTCAGAGGGATGGGCAGTTGCTCAAGGACATGGGTCAAGATGGCAATGGCCAGATATTAAGCGGCAATGGACCTTTTCGGGGTGATTTTCACCATGGGGGTCATGGACATGGCGGTGGCCAATCCGCTTATGGGAACAGGGGTAATTCCTTTGGCCAATAATAAGACCCCTGAACCGGTTGGAAAAGGTGGAAAAATGGGTGATATAATTAAGTGATCTTATAGGTCGGAACAAAGTATCGGTTTTTTGTCGATATGAAAATAAACGGTGTCGTAAATATATAACCGAGGTATTCAAATGAAGATTATCAATACAAAATTCCTCTTGTTGTCCTGCCTTTGGATATTGGTCCTCCCGGTATTTTTCTTTGGAGTTTCCGTTTGTTTTGCCGCGACCCCAGTGCGTGGTATGGCGGGCGATCTTTGGGCGGACCGAATCCTGGGTCAGTTCGACTTTTCCGAAGCCAAATTCAATGAAGCGACAGCTAAAACCCTTTTTAATCCTTCTGCCGAGATTGTGGATAGGGTCAATGATCGGCTTTATGTTTATGACGCTGGAAACAACCGTGTTCTAAGTGTCAACCATATAAGCCAAGCTGCCACTAGCGGGTTGACGGCCGATATCGTTCTGGGACAGGGGAGTGTATCGGCGACGGGATGCAACCATGACTCCAATTGGCAGACGTTCGATGTTCTCAATCCCGCCGCAAGTCCACTGATCATGCCGACCGCCAATTGTCTTTGTGGATTGTTTTACAAGGGCCAATCCCCAGCGGAAGGAGGGTCGTGCGGGAATATGGCTTCGGATGGCCAAGGAAATCTTTACGTTCCGGATTTTTTCAATAATCGCATCCTTCGGTATGACGCGACCGATCTTGTTCCAGGAGCGATGGGTATCGCCGCGTCCGATGTTTGGGGGCAGTTGGACATTTCGGGAAATCCCAATTTCAACACTCAGGCCTATAACTATATAGGGGATGGGATGAATGGGACAGGAGGGGATTATGGGTTGAACGCCACGAACTTGTATTTTTCCGGTGGGAGCTTCGCCTTCACTTACATGTCCGGTGTGGCCATCGATCCCTGGGGTAACCTTTGGGTCGCTGATTGGAACAATATGCGAGTCCTTCGTTTTCCAAATGCCGGCGGTACTTTGGGAGGACATCCCGCTCATGTTGCCGATGTAGTGTTAGGTCAGCCTGATTTTACCACCCGTTATTTCGCCACTACGCCAAGCGTTGGGGATCACTCGCACGTTTATTATCCTGGTTCTGTACAGGTGGATGCGGGAGGTAATGTGTATGAATCCGAATACACCCCGTGGTATACCCGGGTAGTTATCTTCAAGCCTACCGGGACAGGAACGGGTGGGGTTCCCACCTATACGAATGGCGAGTCGGCCTCGGCTATCATCAGTACCATTTCACCTCCGACACCTCTTACCATGACCACGTTAGGTGGTTTAACCGGACTTCAACTGGATCCAACGGTCGTTTATCCAATGGTGGGCCTTTGGTGCACTGATACGACTAATGGTTTCGCTTTTCAACTCCTTATCAATACGGCGGCGAATTTTTCTTATACCGTTCCAAAAGCCGTAAGCGCTGGTTCAACCGCGGGTGCTGTTGGAGTTGATCAGAATGGAAGTCTCTATTACTCCAGTATGGCAGGGGTTTGTACCTTCCGTATCCCAACCCCACCCACCGGCGTGGATTACACTTACGACATACGTCCGTTAGCTCCTCCGGTCGGGCAAGGGTCGGGCGCTTTCAATACGATCGGTGATATTGGTTTGTTTTCCTCGGCGGGTATTGCCATCGCTGATTCGGGTGGACCGACCCAGATCGTCGCGGCGGATATGGTCAAGCTTCACTTTTGGAATATGCCCGCAGGCGGTCCTTCTGGCTTGACCAACGGTCAACCCGAGGATGGTTATGCAGGGAACCCCACGCCCTATCACTTCGGGAACGGTATTTTTTTAGAGGTTGCGGACGATCTTAACGGTCATTTGGTGGCCCTTTTCAATGGCTCACAGATACAACAATACAATCTTCCCTTGGTCACAGGCGCCATGCCGGTCGCTACCCTTAATTCACCCATCCCTGTTTTGGGAAAAAGTGTTTCGGTCAGTTTTGGAGGGGCCCAAGGCATCGCTCCTGATTCCTCAGGCAATCTTTGGATTGGGGACATGGGCTCGAACCGTGTTTTGAGGGTACGCAACCCCTTCACGAGCCCCGTGGTGGATGTGGTCCTGGGCCAACCAGACCCAGGTGCGGGGCCGGTGGGAACCGGATGTAACGTTACTGGGACTGGCCAACCCTGTTCCAATATGATTCCGACCCAATCTTCACTTAACGCGCCGACCCAGTTGAAATTCGACCATCATGGTGATCTTTTCGTTACGGATGATGCTTTGGAAGCCACGGGCAACTGGCGGATGCTCCGTTGGGACGCCAAGACCCTGCCAGTCAATCCTTCCACCTGTCAATTCGGCATCCCGGCCGATGGGGTCTATGGAACCTACGGTAGTTTTACGACCATTGGGTGCACCCCCTATGACATGGCTTACTGGGAACCCGCCTTCAAATCAGACGATAGCGTCATGGTGGCGGGAACGAACAGCCAGGTGGGTGGGGGATTGCCCCCTGTCGTCATCATGAATCCTCGTAACGGCATCAACCCGGTCGGCACCCCAGATATACCGGGGGCCGGTGACAATCCCATCCTACACTTGAATGATTTTGGCCCCCAATCCTATGACATGACATTCGATGGACAAGATAATCTGTATGTGGGGGAACATAACCGAAGCAGGATACTGGTCTACTTCCAGCCATTCCTAACGCCTTTGGCCGATCCTACTCCAACGATGAGTCCCACTCCAACGATGAGTCCCACACCCGGTTGTTTTCAGGTCTCCAAGGTCTTGACCCCTGAACCGGGAGGTTTCTCCTCTCCGACTGGCGCTTCGGTGGATACGAACAGGAATTATCTTTATGTGGCCGATTCATTCAATTACCGAATCGACGTTTATTCCTACGCGCAAGGGACATTACCTGTTCCCGTTACCTATTTCGGCAGTTCGGGTTCGGGGAACGACCAATTCAACCGGCCTTGGGATGTGGAGGAGGACGCGGCGGAAAATGTTTATGTAGCCGAATATGGCAACGGCAGGGTCCAGAAATTGACTTTCAATGGAACTACCGCAAGCACTATTTCCATGATCGGGTCCGGGGAGGTAGGCCCACCACGCGGGCTATACGTGGACCCGACGGGAAAAACGATCTATATTTCCTCGGATTCAAGTTATGTGTACAGGTATGACTCAGCTGATGGGATCAACTATAGTGCCACTGCGACTTTTGGCGGGCCAGGTAAATTGTCCGCTCCGACAGGCATTTGGAAAAACGGAAGCAAGATCTATGTCGCGGATTCTGGAGTCGATGAATTGGTCGATTTCACCGAATCCACCGGGACGCCGCCAACTTATAGTGGTCCGGCCACTGTTTATACCACGGGAATCGTGATGGCTCCTTATCAGATCAAAATGGATACCTCCGGTAATTTTTATGTCACTTCCTTCAATGATTCTGATTTCGTTGAATTTACGGCATCGGCGCCCGAAACCTTCATCAAAAAACAACAAGACATGTTGGTGACAGGGAATCCATGGGGCGTGGCGGTCGACCAGTACGGCGAGATATTCTTGTCCTTGACTGGAACCAATAGCGTGGTGGAATTGGCGGGATGCAATGCGACCCCGACCTTCACTCCATCACCGACCAATACCTACACACCATCGCCCAACTATACAGCGACCCAGACGGAAACCAATACGGCCACTTCCACCGCTACTTCGACCGCTACCCCTACGGCGACTTCATCCTTTACGCCAACCGCCACATTCACCCCCACACTTTCGCCGACGTCTTCACCGGTCGGCAGCATCTCGCCGACCTTCAGCCCTACCCTTACACCGACCCAGATCCAGACTTCGACGGCCACTTTTACCCAAACTTCAACCCTGACACCGACAATGACCAGCACTTTCACTTTTTCGCCTACCCAATCCCCAACTTTTACCTTCAGCCCGTCGCCGTCCTTTACCCCCAGCCCGACCTACAATCCTTTCATCGTGGACACGCCGGTCCTCTATCCCAATCCAGCCCCGGGTAAAACGGTCAACATAGTCATGCCCCACGGGATCACCTTCGCCCGGATCAAGATCTACACCGTCGCCTTCCGGATGGTCCAATACAAGTTGTTCAATCCAGTGCCCAACAGCGGTATCATCTCTGTCGACTTGACGGACAAATGGGGTCATCCCCTGGCTAACGGGATCTATTATGTGGTCATCACGAACGATACTAAGAAGTGGGTCGAGAAGCTTTTGGTCCTGCGTTAAATCCAGCAGTCATTCAAAACAACGGAGAGGGACGATGAAAAAATCGGTATTCCTTTGCCTGATATCCCTGTGCGTGGGGCTTTTCCCAAGTCTGGTCTTGGGGAACGCCATTTACTATCGGGCCCCCGGCTTCGACATCCCCAACGGCCGCATTGCCTATATGGGATGCTATTACAGCCCCTTGCGGGTCCACGCCAATGGTTCGGACGACCATTACCTGGTTCCCAAGCAAAAAGAAATTTTCGGGATGAACATGGAAGAACCCTATTTCACCCCGGAAAAGATCCAGGCGGTCAACGAGACAAACCAAGGTCTGCAGGATGTGATATCGGAGACCGGTTTGACCATGGACCCTGTCCCTTTCAACGAGGCCTACCAAAGAGCCCTGCTCATGCATATCTTCTCGCCGGAAAAATACCTTTACAATCCTGGTATAGGCAAATTCTGCGGTAATCGTCCTTTCGCCTTGATCGTGGTCATCGATTATTACGCGGATTTTTCAAGTTCCATCAATATCCGGGAAAGTCAGAATGGGCTGAAGATCAACTATCTGAACAGACGATCCATCATCGAAAAGGATGAGAGCGTATTCAAGAACAAGGGTCGGCAAAGGGCCGCGGCGTTGGAGTTATTCCTGGTCTCCACTCTGGATGGCAGGACCCTCTGGCAATGCAATACCATCTCCACCGACAACGGTTATGGTTCCGGTTACGATATCATCGCCAAAAGCCTGATAGGCTCTGCCTTCAACAACATGATGAAAAGATGATCTGATTTCATCAATTTTCAAATCCTTTCATGACAGGGAAAGCATGTTCTGCAAAAAGTGCAAACTCAAGATGCGTGAAATGGCGCATTCGGCCCATAAAAAGAGGAAGTTCATTTGCCTTAAATGCGGAAGGGCGCGCATGATGGGCGGCAAGGAAAAGGCAGGGGACCGCCGACGCCATGACAACGAATAAAAACATTAGGAGCCGTCCATGAGCTCACCCTGGTTCTTCGCCTTGTTGACCACAATCTTTTTTGGTTTTTATAACATCTTCACCAGGGCCGCCGGACCCAAGATCGGTGGGGTCCTGGGACCGTTATTGCTGGAAAGTTTCGCGGCGGTCATCTTGCTGGTGTTTTTCCTCTGGCGCAGATCCAACGGGTCCGTTGAATCCTCGACCTGGCCAGGTTTTGCCTATTCCTTGGCGGGGGGTTTTTGCGCCGCCGCCGGTTCCATCTGCTTTTTCATGGTCTTTTCCAGGGGTGGATCGCTTTCAGCGGCCGGATCTTTCGTCCTGATAGGAAGTGCTCTCCTGACCATCATGGGCGGGTTCATCCTGTTCAAGGAACCCCTCAGCGCCTACCGTCTGGCTGGCATTATCCTGGGGCTTATCAGCCTTTTTCTCCTGAAAATGGAATAAAAAAACGACGCCCAATAGCCAGCGCTTGAAACTCTTCGGGGCATTGAAACGTCATATGTGTGTTTAGATAATGTTGACATTACATCGTGAAAGAGGCGAACTTGAAACATCATCTTTATCGCTTTCTGATGCTTTGCGGATTCCTTATGACTAATTATTCATCCGCTTTAGCCCAGCAATCATTGACTGCTCAAAAGTATCTGGACGCGGCCAATCAGAATTACAAATCCGGTCAATATGAACAGTCCCTCAAATACTTCGAGGCTGTAACCCAACTTGATCCCAAATCCGCCCAGGCCTTTCAGGGTTTAGGGAATTGCTATTACAAGCTGGGCAACCAACCGGAAGCCTTGAAAGCCTATGACCAATCCCTGGCCCTTAACCCTAATAACAAATCACTGAAAGACTTCGCCTCCTCACTACGGGAAAAGAGCGGGACGGATGGTGAAATGGCCAGTGATGAGGAAAAAACGGAGATCGAGAATGACGCGGAGGAGGTTGAGGAAGCGATGTTCAAACCCAGTTGGACCGAACAATTAGGTTTGAATATTTCCGGCCAACCTTCCCAGACAGGCGCGGGCCAGGTCACGGATGAGTTGGATTTTACCGGTACTGATCACCTCACGGAAGGCGGTCATTATTTTTCCATCGGCGGGGGCGCGGGGGTCCAAAAAGTGGAGGGGGCCTCCACCAAATATGGGAAACTCACATTAGAAGGCGGATTGGGTTTAGGGTTCTTCCTGCCGTCTTTGGAAGCCCAATTCGAAAGGGGTCAAACGGCCCTGAGCTCCAATGGCTTGACCGGTAACCTAAATTTCCAACTCTCTGACCTTCTTACCCTTGGTATTAGCGTGAATGGCGACCTGGAAAGCCACAATGGCCCCGCCTCGACTATCGGGGTTAACTCTAGTACGAATGTGCAGATCGACGACGAGGGGTATTCAGGGAGCGCTTTGGTTACATTGAATCCTTGCGACTTCCTGGGTTTCACCCTCACGGGCGAGGAAGCCTATAATGACACCTACCAAATCGAAGGCCTGGGACCCCGTCACTTAGTAAGACCCATTCACGAAGCCGACCGGACCGACTCCATCAGCTTGATGGCGGACATCAATTTCTCCAAGAATTTTGAGCTGCAGATCACGGGCCAGGCAGGGGTGGAAAACCTTCCGGCTGGGACGGTTTATAGCGTGGTCCAGGCCCAAACAGTCACCTTGACCCAGGCGGCCACCCAACCGTTCAAGGGTTATTCGTTGGGTTTGCTATATAACTTCGAATGATAAGTAAATAGGGGCATATGAAGGGTTTAAGGTCAATTTCAATGACGGGTGAAACTTTTTCCAAACCAAATTCGTCTAATAAAAGGAAGTGGAAATTCAATAAAAGTTGGAGGAGTAGTTATGAAACGTTCGATTCTTTTGGCGGTCATGGCTTTGGTCTTGGGGATAGGGTCATTGGCATCGGCTCAAACGACCACGACGGCTCCCGCAGGTACCCACCCACATCCCAGGATTGCGGAAGTCCGCGCCAGGGCGAAAGAGCAAATGCTCAGGATCCACGAGGGTGTCAAGTCGGGCAAACTCACCAAGGAACAAGCCGAGAGCCTTATCGCGAACTTGAAAGCGGTCAAGGCGCAGATCGAGGCCGATTTTACGACCAATGGCAAGAAGGAATTGACCGACGAGCAATTGGCCCAATTGAACCAGATGCTGGACGCCAACTCCAAAGTCATTTACACCGAAAAGAATCCCGGCGGCGCCGCTCCTCCGGCTACTGGGGGGACTGCGCCAACCACCTCCACCGCGCCCTGAAAACATCTGATTCAATGAGTTCGGATAAAGGCCGGGTGGTCAAAAACCACTCGGCTTTTTTATTGAGGAAAATCGAGTAAACTAAATCTATGAAACCAAATCACTATCCAGGTTTGAAAAATGTCATCCGATGAATTGTTCCCGCCGGTAGACCCAGTCGACTCCATGGTGGGTATCCCAAGGGTAGTGCCCAGAAGAAAAAGATTCGGCCCCCGTTCCAAGGAACTTTATAACCAGATGCTCAAGGAACAAAAAGATCTCAGAGAATTGAAAGGGAACGAACCTCTACCCAATCCATCACCTGATGGGCTACATCCGTATCCAAGTATTGACCGATTGGCGTAATACAAAACGCGCGCGCTTAGTTACAAAAAGTAATTAGCGATTCATTGGGAAAAACCGTGATAGGCTTTCTCAACTAGAATTAACATATTAGATATAACTCAATTTAATTTAAGTGCTAAACTTCTTAGGTAAACGGCAACCATTCATCAGGGTGTGTTTCCATCAACTCTTAGCCGTATTTAATAATTTAGGGGAGTGTGTCATGAAATTTAATTCTATTTTGTTTGTTCTTTTGGGCCTGGTCGGTATATCCGTCCTGATCAACGCTTGCGGAAGCAGTCCTACCGCGCCAGCGGCCACACCCACACCGGTCCCGCCAACCGCTACCTACACGGTTTGCACGGATGGCTCAGGCCATACCTGTACCCCAACCGATACCTTGACCGCCACCAACACCGCGACCGAAACGTTCACTTCAACACCGACAGCCACCGCGACCAACACCTATTCACCCACATTGACCTTTACCCATACCGTTACTTCGACACCGACCCAGACTTATACACCAACTAGCACTGGTACGCCGACGAATACGGCTACTATCACCGATACACCTACTATCACCTACACTTGGACCATCACCAATACGCCGCTTCCTTATACAGCGACACCTTCCTACACACCTACAAATACCTACACATCCACCCTTTGCCCGACTCAAGTCTTTACGGCCACTGCCGTCGCCGACGGATATTCCATTTCCGGTACGGTCGATTACACTCCGGGTGGAGTCAGCGCTACCCATCCGATTTATGTGGTCGCGTTCCAACCAAGTAATGGTGGATCCCCAGCGGCATATGCTATCGTGACGACCAATAACACCACCTATACCCTCCAAGGTCTTGGTAATGGTCAGTCCTATACGGTCGTCGCTTTTTACAACGCCTCGATGACCGGCTTCCGTTGGTCGCCGCCGCCTGGTTCATACGCGGCGCTTTATGGAACGGCCACCTGCTTGCCCAGCAACGCGACACAGATCACCACTACGGGAAATATGACAGGGAATAACATAACTTTCGGTACTTCCAACGTGCTGAATGGTTGGGCTGGGACGGCAAGTTACACCGGAGCCAAGGGAAATGTGGATGGTTGTAAAGGCATCTTCGTTATCAGCTATCCGGCCGGAACAGGCATTAGCGGCATCAGAGGTTCGGCGAGTTCGAATAATGAGGCTTATGTCAATACCAACGGTGGGTCTTACTGCATGATAGGGGGCAACGGAGGCAGCAGCGTTTGTGTCACCAATAGCGCAGACATTCTGGTCTATTATGACGCGACTGGGGCGGGTAACAGCGGACCTCAATCCGGTGATCCTTATTATTTCGTCAGTAGTCAATCTTCCAGCACAACGCCCAATCAGAACTATTCCTTTGGCGATACCAACACCTGGTAAGAATTAAGCTTAAAAGAAAAGGCTCGACGGGAAACCGCCGGGCCTTTTTTATGTCCTAAAATCTTTTCGAACTTCCAGTTTCTAACGTGTTAGAATTCCAATGGTGGTTTTAAACTACGTTGGAAACGGTCAATAAAAAAGCCTGTCCCCTTTTCAGGGGACAGGCTTTTTGCATCCGCATAGGCTTTTTACTTCATGGACTGCCATTGGGCCTTGATATCAGCTTGAACGCTTTTGATCTGGTCCGTGTCATTCAAAGCGTCGGATTTATCGCTGGCCTTGAGGTCCTTGATACGGTCCAGTTTCAAGGACAGAATTTGATCCTCATCCGCTTGGATCTTTAACAAAGCTGTCAACTTGGCCTGGCACTTGGCGACCTTGGCGCTGTCATTTTTGGCCTGGGCCTGGGCAAGGCTTTCTTGCTCGTGGTCCTTATGATGGCCGAGTTTAACGATCTGCAAGTCATGCCCAGCTTGTATCTCCTGGGCTTTGGCGTCCAACCACTTGTCCCTGGCGGCGATGACATCGGCAGGAAGTGGTTTTGGTGTGGCCACCATGGAAGGCGCGCCCGTGGAAGGGGTAGTTGATGCGGCGGGTTGATCCGCCCAAACTGGGATACTGGCAAGCAACAAACCGGTTAAAAACGTGAAAAAAACTTTATTCATGAAATGCCTCCTGAAAGGATAAAAAGATGACTACCTCTTTTAGACGGTTGGAGGCCCGCTTTCGATTCAAAAAACAGAAGGAGAATTAACCTGTTTTAGTGACCAATGAATGATAGGTAAGGGGTAAAAAAGAGCCTGGCTTTCGCACCAGGCTCTTTTTACTAACCGGCTCAAGTGACCGATATTTCTCTTGGTTTGGCTTCCTCGCTCTTTGGGACAACTATCTCCAAAATTCCGTCCTTGACCGTGGCGCTGATCTTATCGGCCTGGATCAAATGAGGAAGGGAAAAGCTTCGCTGGAAAGTACCGTAGGAACGCTCTAATCTGTGGTACTTCTTATCATTCGATTTATGGGTCGTTTTCTTCTCGCCGGTGATGGTTAGGACATTCTCGGAGAGGGTGATCTTGACGTCCTCCCTTTTCATCCCGGGCATTTCAGCGAAAAAGCGGTATTCGTCCTCTTTTTCCTCCACATCCACCGCCGGTATCCAGCCTGTTCCAAAGCCTTGCACATCGAAGTCTTGACGTATGTTGAACACGTCATCCAAAAGCCGGTACCACGGCGTCAATCCCGCGGTCTCGTTGGTTTTCAACATTTTGGATGGATTCATCTTGGGCTCCTTTCGCCGTGGATCACGGCTTTTTATTTCCTGCTTGGTTTTTAAAATAAATAGGAAAGGTCCTTTAGGTCGTCAAGATGGTCTGAGGCCTGTAAAAATATTATTTTTTAGTTCCAATGAAGAATGGTAGGGTCCGTCCAGTCAAAATGATTACCAAGGTCACATTCCAAAGTCCGGTCGCCCATGAAGGGTCCGGCCGTGGGAAACTTTGGCCCTTGCTCATCTCCCCTGGTCCGCAAATCATTTTTTCTCTTCCAACATTTCCCGTTCTATAATTACTGGACCCAGTCCCGAAGGAACCCCATGCGATATAGAATTTTGGGTCCAACTCTGGCCATCTTCCTGTGTTTCGCGGGGATGGCGGTAAAGGCGACCACCCAAACTTTGCCCAAAACATTCAAGAATCCCATCCTGAGCGGTTTCCATCCCGATCCCAGTATCTGCCGGGCGGGGGATGATTTTTACCTGACCAATTCCACTTTCGAGTTTTTCCCGGGCCTGCCCATTTACCACAGCCGCGACTTGGTCCATTGGGAACAGATCGGCAATGCCCTTGACCGTCCCAGCCAACTGCCCTTAAAAGGCGCCTCGGACCGGGGCGGCCTGTACGCACCGACCCTCCGTTATTGGAAAGGACTTTTCTACCTGACATGCGACAACGTCAGCGGTGGCGGGAATTTCATCGTCACCGCCAAGGACCCAGCGGGACCCTGGTCCGAACCGGTTTGGCTGAACGATTATGGAATCGACGGCTCCATGTTCTTTGATGACGACGGTAAGATCTATTACGACCGGGCCGGAGCCGACAATGGGAACGGTATCGCGCAGGCCGAATTGGACCCTTCCACCCTAAAGCTGAAAACGCCCTTCAAGAAAGTCTGGGAATATCAGGGTGAGTGGAATGAGGGTCCGCATCTTTACAAGGTCAAGGGCCTGTATTATCTCATGGCCGCCACGGGCGGGACCGAAAGTCATCATCAGGAAGTCGCGGCCCGAAGTAAAAGCCCTTGGGGTCCTTTTGAGCCATGTCCCCATAATCCCATACTCACCGAGCGAGACGAACCCCAAAGTCCCATCCAATGCGCGGGGCACGCGGACCTGATCGACTCGCCGGATGGCACCTGGTGGATGGTTTTTCTTGGGACCAGGCCCCACAAAGTCATGTCGGTGCTGGGCCGGGAGACTTTTCTGGCGCCGGTCCATTGGACCCAGGACTGCTGGCCGGTCGTGGGCCGGAACCATCATGTGTCCCTGGATATGGAAGCCCCGAAGTTACAGGCGTTCCCTGTGAAGTCACCTGAGCCGAGAACCCTTTTCACGAGTTCTGGGCTGGGCTTGGAATGGCTGCGTATCCGTAATTATGACCCTCGCCATTTTTCGCTGACGGAACGAAAGGGGTTTCTCCGTATCCGGACAGCCTCGGCCTGCCTGAACAGCCGGTTCGAAGAGCCCGCTTTCGTGGGTCAGCGCCAGACCTCATTCAAGTTCAGGGCCCGGACCCAGATGGAATTCAAACCCTTGCAAGACGGGGAAGAGGCGGGACTTTGCATCAGGGCCAACGAGGATAACCATTACGAAGTGGGTGTGGGGCGGTTCAATGGGGAAACCAGGATATTCGTCAGGAATAGGATCAAAAACCGCGAGTATCTTGTCGTTCAAATGCCTGTGGAAACGCTCAAAGTCCAATTGGAGATCTCCGGTAACGAAGACCAATACCAATTCGCCTGGTCCAACGATGGTAAGGCCTGGAGAACCATCGCGGCTTGTCCCTCCGCGGACCTTTCCCGAGAGGTGGCCGGTGGTTTTACCGGAACTGTGATCGGCCTCTATGCCACCGCCAAAGGAAAAGCTTCCGATAATTACGCCGACTTCGGTTGGTTCGAGTTCCATCCCGGTGTCGCTCCCGAACCCATCCCCCTGACCCATCGGCCCCCGCCGACGCCCCTGGTTCCTTCCGGCCATTGGCGCATCCGAACCGGCTGGGAAGAATTCCAGGACAAGGACGGTTCGATCTGGTCGTCGGATATCGGTTTTTCCGGGGGGGATGTGGCCCGTTGTTGGGATACCATCACCGGAACCCAAACACAGGACCTATATCAATTCGAACGTTTTGGAAAGGATTTCAGTTATTCTCTACCCGTGTTACCGGGTAAATACCGGGTCAGTTTGAGGTTCGCCGAGATCAACGTGAGGAAAGAGGGCGAGAGGCTGTTCGATGTGCTGGTGAACGGGAAAAAGTTCCTTTCGGGTTTCGATATCCTCAAGGAGGCCGGGGCTTTCGATAAGGCGGTTGATAAGATCCTCACGGACATCGTTCCGGACGCCGATGGTATGATCCATCTCCGATTCGTTTCCTCGGTCCAGAACGCCAAGGTCTGCGCGCTAGAGATCACGCGGGAACGATAATTCGCAACGAAAGGTTCCCTCATGCGAACGACTATCTGGAGTCTCATTTTAGCCGTTTCCGTTTGTCTCACGGGGATGGCGGCAAAGGCGGATACCCAAACCATGTCTAACACATTCAAAAACCCTATCCTGACCGGCTTCCATCCCGACCCCAGTATCTGCCGGACGGGGGATGATTTTTACCTGACCAATTCAACCTTCGAGTATTTCCCGGGCCTGCCCATCTACCACAGCCGCGACCTGGTTCATTGGGAACAGATCGGCAACGCCCTTGACCGTCCCAGCCAACTGCCCTTGAAAGGAGCCACCGATTATGGAGGTCTCTACGCGCCGACCCTCCGCTATTGGCAAGGAATTTTCTATCTGACCTGTAACAACGTCACGGGCGGGGGTAATTTCTTCGTCACGGCCAAGGACCCGGCGGGCCCCTGGTCCGAACCAGTTTGGATGAATATCCCGGACATCGACGGGTCCATCCTTTTCGACGACGACGGCAAGGCCTACTACACCAGCCAGGGAGGCGGGGAAAAAGCGGGTATCAAGCAGTGCCAGTTCGACCCCCGGACCGGGCAGGCCATCGGCCCTTCCAAGGTCATCTTCAATGACCCGAACGAATCCTGGAACGAGGGTCCCCACCTCTACAAGATCAAGGGCAAGTATTTCCTCATGCTGGCCGAGGGCGGCACGGGCGACCGCCACATGGAGACCATCCACCGTTCCGATTCCCCTTGGGGCCCTTTTGAGAATTGTCCCTACAACCCCATCCTGACCGAGCGGGACGACCCCCAAAGCCCCATCCAGTGCGCTGGTCACGCCGACCTGATCGAGGCTCCGGATGGAACCTGGTGGGTGGTCTTTTTGGGGGTGAGGCCCCATCACGGCAGATCCGTGCTGGGCCGGGAGACCTACCTGGCCCCCGTTACCTGGACGAAGGATGGCTGGCCCGTGGTCAACGGGGACCATCACGTGGCCCTGGAAATGACCGCGCCAACCCTGCCAGGTCAAATGACGGTGAAACCTATGACCCATTGGGATTTTAAAAAGCTGAAGAACCTGGGGCCGGAATGGCTTCGGGTCCGCAATGGCAATCCGGCCGATCTGAGCCTCCAAGCCAAGCCAAACCATTTACGTATTCGTTGCGCTACCGGGTCCTTGAGCGATAAGAAGGAAGAACCAGCCTTCGTGGGCCAGCGCCAGGGTGATTTCCGTTTCGTGGCCATTGCCTCCATGGAATTCCGTCCCTCCCAGGACGGGGAAGAGGCGGGACTTTGCGTGAGGTCCAATGACGATAACCATTACGAGGTCGGGGTGGAATGGGCCGAAGGGAAGACCCAAGTTTTCATGCGCAATACCATCAAAGGCCGAGCCTATACCCTGGCCCGCATGCCTCTTTACCAGGGTCCTGTCCAACTCCGAATCTCGGGTGATGAGGACCAATACCAATTCGCCTGGTCCAAGGATGGAAAAACCTGGGAAACCTTGGGCGCTTCGCCTTCGGAGGATCTTTCCAAAGAAGTGGCGGGCGGATTCACCGGAACGGCCGTCGGCCTTTACACCTCCTCCAACGGCAAACCCTCCAAGGCCTACGCTGACTTCGGGTGGTTCGAGATGGTGGATGGCAAGGCTCTTGCGCCGACCGCTCTTTTACCCAGGCCTACCCCCACACCCCTGATCCCCTCGAACGTCTGGCGTATCCGCTGTGGCGGAATCCCCTGGACCGACCGGTCCGGGAACAAATGGGGCGAGGATATCGGCTGGACCAGCGGAGAGACGGCCGAGGCGGGCAGCCCGATCGCCGCGTCCCAAGACCCTGAGTTATACACCACCGAGCGTTGGGGCTCCGAATTCAGCTACCGCCTGCCTGTGCCAGCGGGAATATACAAGGTGACCCTCAAGTTCGCCGAGTCCTACGTGAAGAAACCAGGGGAAAGGGTCTTTGACGTGATCTTGAACGGCAACACGGTCTTGAAAAATTTCGACATCCTCAAGGAAGCTGGGGCCATGAATCAGGGCGTTGACCGGACTTTTCCCGATATCCGGATGGACGCTCCGGGCATCATCGAGGTGCGATTCAAGTCATCGGTCCAGAACGCCAAGGTCTGCGCCATCATGATCGATCCTCAATAATAGAGAGCACGTAGTCATTTCGGGTTCGATGCCTGATTTTGCACAAGAATAAAAAGAGCGGCCCTTTTTGGCCCGTTTCATTGGGTCGAGCGTCTGAACCATGTTGGAATAATGAAGGGGGACAGTTTGGCCAAACAATCCAAATTAAGGGCTTCGATAGGCCGCCATCGCCAGTTATTTTTTGGTTTATTCTTGTTCGGGGCGCTTTACGCGGCTCTTTTCACTTTGCTGGGTTGCGGCAAGAACGCTGGCAATCCACCGACATCCAACAGCGGACCAGCTTCCATCATGGTCACCAATAGTACCTCCTATCCAGCGACCATCAGCATGGATGAGGGAACTGGCCAACCGGTAGGGGCCAGCGGGGGATCGTATTTATTCACCACTAACTCTTATGGCACCCATACCTTTTCCATGGTTTCCGGTTACGCTACCGATCTGAACGGGGTGGAGAAATGCGCCGGCATCCCTCAAACCTGCACATCCTCCTCATTGACCCCCGGCCAATATACGGTACTGAACATCACATTCGCCTCGACCGGAACCATTCCTTTGTCCTGTTCCGGTGGTACGGTTAGCAGTTTTGCTTATTGGGTATGTCCGTAGAAAGTCGAGGTACACCAACCATCAAGATCAATAACATATCCAATCGCAAACTATCCATTAGTAGAATCTTTTAGGAAGAAGGTTGCAAACACCCAAATCCTGTTTTTTTCTCGGATTAAGAAAACATGCGTTTATTTCTGGACGGTTTGTCCCCCTCCAGGCGGAGTTCCTCGATAAACAGGGACAACCCATTTATTGTCGGTAAATGTGCCATTAAACTTTCCAAAAGATATGCTCAGAATATGAACACTCCCTTCTCCCTGATTCGCCGGGATATCCAGTTCCAACGAATCGATGGCTTGCAAGTCCAAAACCTTATTGCCATTTTGGTTCCCCCAAAAGGTGCTAGGGCTGAACTCGGATAGCTTGATTTGGTAAAACTTCCATTTCCCGCAACCTATTATCACCGGGCTTTGGTATTGCTCACCGTCCGCGCCATTCACCCCCGGGTAGGAGGATTGGCCGAGAGGGCCCACCCCAGATTCGTTAATGGAGACCTGGAACCGAAGTCCCGGTGGGGCCGCGGCATGCAGTTGAACCATATCGCAGCCTTCCACGATGGCGTATTTGTCCGCGGCGAAAGGCCCGTTGACGGGATAAAAAGTGACCCCGCTTCCGTCCGTATCGCTGGTGTAGTAACGGAAATGTAGCCGTCCATTTTTGGGGTCACGGGTCAACTCGTTGCCAGGTTTTGAACTTGGAACGATATGCGCGTCTGGTTCCCCGGCCATAAAGAAACTGTTGAAACCATATTTGGACTTAAAGTCTGTATTTTTTGGAGCGAAATAGTACCAAAATACACCCGCCAAAGCCGTCAGGATTACGAAGAACAGTAACAACCCGAGAAGCACATTGAAGCCCCTGTTCTTTTTTCTTACCAACGGGGGAGGGGGTACGACCTTCTCCCTCGCCCCGCCGATGACCTCCGTTACGATCTTATAGATCTCGATCTTCTGGGCGATGTTCTTGAGCTCGTGGGGGCCCAGGGAAGTTGCGTGGAATTCCACCTGGTTCTTGATGTGGTTGTAAACATCCTGGGAAATGCAGATTCCTCCGGGCTCGGCGATGGGTTGGAGGCGGGCCGCGATATTGACCCCATCCCCGAAAATATCGTTGTTCTTCATCACCACGTCCCCAATATGGATGCCGATACGCACCTGCCGCTTCTGTCCGCTGGAGTGGGTGAAGCCAAGGTTGTAATCATGAAGTTGCTTTTGGATGGAAACCGCGCAGCGCACGGCGTTGACCGCGCTATTGAAGTCGACCAAGAAGGCGTCGCCCACGGTCTTGATGACCCGACCGCCGTTCTTCTCGATCTCACCTTGAAGAAGGGCGTTGTGGAACTTCAGGAATTCCAGGGAACCGGTCTCGTCCTCCCCCATCATCTTGCTGTAACCAACGATATCCGTGAACATGATGGCGGAAAGTTTTCGCTGGACGCTTTCTTCGGGCATGGGGACCTCGCGAGCACGGGATTACCCTGGGCTCCCCAACCCCCAAGGCGAAAAACAAAGCCCATTATAGAAGTTTTGAACCTAGAGTATCTTTAAAAGGTGTTCGCTAAAGTCACATTAATCTTGAGGGTTACAAAATAACTAAAATCCAGGAAGTAAAGGGATCAGTACATATAACCTCGATTCCATCAGCCGAGGAACATTTTTTGGGAGGGAAAGCGTAGAAGATCCTATCCCTTGGCTCAATAGATGATAAAATCACGCGTCGAATGATTTTTCCTATTTAACGGAGCTGAAATGTCAAGGACGTACCGGGAAAAGATCAAAAAACTCCTCAAACGCCAGAGGCTCCTGAACGATGAGATCCTCATGTACCGCCGGGTGATGGAAGGCATGAGGCAAGGGTTGGTGTTCGAGAACTTGCTGAAGCTCATCATCGATTCAGTTCGCAAGGGGATGGGGTTCAAGAGGGCTGGCATTTTCCTTGTGGAACCGGATGGAAAGCATTTCCACTTGGCCCTGGGCATCGGCGGAAACGGGAAATACGAACACAACAAGGACCGTTTACCCCTCGACTCAAAACCTGGGAAAGTCCCGCTGGCCGATGTCATCAACGGCCGGGTGAGTTATTTCCTCTGCAATAATATCCCTGACCGCATACCCCTGCGTTATCACTACCGGGTGGAGGTCATCAACAACGCAGTGGTACCCATTCAGGTGGGGAAGGAAAAAACCATCGGCGCCCTGGCCGTGGACAACTTGCGTCTGAACCGTCCTATCACTAAGTCGGATGTTTCCAGCCTGATGAACTATGCCACCCAGTTGGGATTGGCTATTGAGTCCCTAAGGATCCACGAAAAGGCGATGAACCTCTCCTTGATCGATCCTTTGACGGAACTTTACAACCGCCGGCATTTCGACAAGGCCCTAGCGCAGGAGATCAAACGATGCCAAAGATACAAAAGGGCCTTCAGCATCCTCCTGATCGATATCGACCATTTCAAGCGCATCAACGACAAGTACGGCCATGACGCCGGAGATCGGGTGATCCGCCAGGTAGGTAACCTTTTAAGGAACACCCTGCGAAATCCGGATGTGGTCGGGCGTGTAGGTGGCGAGGAATTCGCGGTCATCCTTCCTGAGACACCGCCCCAGAGCATCACGCTGGTCGTCAAAAGGCTCCTGAAGGAAATGCGCGGGACCATACCGGATGTGCCGGTCATGGCTGAAAAAAATGAAAAAGTGACCTTCAGCATCGGGTTAGCAACTTACTTAAAGGGAAGCGCTACCGGGCAGACGATCATGAAATTGGCCGATCAGAGCATGTACCAGGCCAAACGCAACGGCCGGAACAGGGCCGGAAAGTTGAAGGTCATCCGGGGAAAAAGCTGACGGTAAATGACGCCCGCAACAACGGGTTCGCCCGATCCGCGAAAGCGGAACAATGAATATGGTTGATCAAGAGAACGGATGACGGGGACAGTGACATAAAGGGCCTGGCGCCTTTCCCAGTATTAAAATGGGTGCGCCGGACCTTTTTTATTTTCTAACCGTTTTCCCAACTTAAAGCTCCGCCCTCTAGCTTTTTACTAGAGCCTCATGAGGTAATACGGGAACAGATCAAGAGATAGGAGGCCCCATGAGGAAATATCTCCGCATGATCCTGGGAGCGTTGTTCATCGGTTTAGCGGCTTCATCCCTTTACGCTGATCCCGCTCAAGGAACGGTTTATTCTTTCAAAATGAGGGACATCGACGGAAAGATGGTTTCTCTGGCCAAGTACAAGGGCCAGGTCATCCTGATCGTGAACGTTGCCAGTAAATGCGGTCACACCCCCCAATACGCCGGGTTGGAAACCCTTTATGAGAAATATAAGGAGAAAGGGTTCGTGATCCTGGGTTTCCCCTGCAACCAGTTCCGTAACCAGGAGCCTGGCACGGACGCCCAGATCAAGACTTTCTGTACCACCCAATACAAAGTGACCTTTCCCCTCTTCGACAAGATCGAGGTCAACGGTGAAAAGACCCATCCCCTTTATAAATTCCTGAAGGCCGCTGAGCCTGACCCGAACGGCAAGTTGGACATTGGCTGGAACTTCACCAAATTCCTCATCGACAGGGATGGGCATCCGGTCAAAAGGATTCTCACGACGGTCGAGCCGGATCAATTCGACGCCGACATCCAGTCCGCGGTTTCGAAATAATATTCCTTCGTCTGAACGATATGCCCGTTTTATGTTCAAAACTCACGTTGTAGAAAAAAGGAAGGGATCAAATGAATATTCTTTTTTGGGTGCTACAAATTGTACTGGCTCTTCATACCGTCATGGGGGCCTTTTGGAAATTCACCAATTCGGAGCAAACTGTCCCATCCCTCAAGGCCATCCCCCACGGTCTTTGGATGACGATGATCGCTGTGGAGTTGATCTGTAGCCTGTGCCTTATTCTCCCGGCGTTCAATAGATCCCTGGGCCATTTGGCCCCGGGAGCTGCGCTCTTGATTGCCGCTGAGATGTTATTCTTTTGCGTGGTTCATCTTTATTCCGGCACCGCTCCAAATGGCCAAATGGCCTATTGGTTGGTGGTAGCGGCGATATGCGGATTCATCGCTTATGGACGTTTCGTCCTGAAGCCGTTTTGACCCGAACAAGCTTGACCGCTTGACGTTCCATAATGAGCCATCCTTGAATTCATAGTGAGGAGTTTTGGATGAGTGTCCGCAGAGAATTGAGGTTCAAGACCTTGGATGACGCCAGACGGGAATTGTCGATATTGGAGAAGGGCCCGGTGGTCACCATGGGGAATTGGTCTTATTTCCAGATACTGAACCATTGCGCCGGTGCTCTTGAGGGAACCATGAAAGGGCTGAAAAGGGAATTTTCCTGGTGGAAAAGGAATGTCACCGGGCCTCTGGCGGCCCGAAAAGTGATGGCCCAGGGTTTCATACCAGCCGGTGTTAAATCCTCAAGCCCGCAGACGGAAAGAGTGGAAGGGGATGAAAAGATCGCTCTGGGTCGTTTGAAAAAAGCCATGGATGAGTTCGAGACATTCGACGGTCCATTTAGTGAACATCCACGGTTCGGCCCCCTGAACAAGAAACAATGGATCCATTTCCACGCCATGCATATGGCCAACCATTTGGGATTTGTTAGTTTGAAGGATCAAGAAAACCGTTAGGTAATTACAACAATAAGCACCTGTATATATCGAGATGTGGTTAATCTATCAGGCGAGAAAGTGGTAACAAGTGCATCGGGGGAGATTGGAAGCCTTCAGTGACGGGGTTTTGGCCATCATCATCACTATTATGGTGCTGGATCTCAGGCCTCCCCATAGTATCGAACTGGATTCCCTCAGGGCGGTCCTGCCCAATCTCATCAGCTATGCCTTGAGCTTCATCTACATCGGCATCTATTGGAACAACCATCATCATTTGTTCCAGGTCGTTAAAGAAGTGAATGGCAAGATCTTGTTGGCCAATTTGAACCTGCTATTTTGGCTTTCCCTGACGCCTTTCGCGACGGCCTGGCTGGGGCAAGTGGGTTTGCACGCCTGGCCCGTGGCCCTTTATGGGTCGGTCCTTTTGCTGTCGGCCGTCGCCTATACCATCCTGACCATCGCCCTGATCGCCCATCATGGCAAGGACTCGGCACTCGCCAAGGCCATCGGATCGGATAAAAAGGGAAAAGTCTCCATGGCTCTTTATGCCTTAGGCATCCTCCTGGCTTTCGTGGCTCCCTGGGTGTCCTACGGCCTTTACTTTGTTGTGGCTGTGATCTGGATCATCCCCGACCAACGAATCGAGAAGGTTCTTTCGAAATAGCACTTCTTTTGTGCGGTAACCGAAGGTCTCCCCTGTAGCAGAGATGCCTTTGGCATCACGCTACAGGGCGCAGTACTTCATGGTTTTTCGTTGCCCGATGTGTTCGGCGCTAAAGGGGAAGAGAGGTCGATCGATAACCAGTGAAGAGGACTGACGTTATAACCGTCGGTGAAATTATCGGCGTATAAACCGCCATAGGTCCACTCGCTTCCGCTTTGTTCATCGATCATGAAGGCCGTGAGCGACATTTTTGACGGGGAACCTATATTCGATAGTGACAAGCTCGTCTCGATGTAGGTTCCGTTCTGTGAAAAATTGAAGGTGAAACCAGGGTTTTGCCATGAGGACCCATTCCAGGAAAGAATATTGGAGTAGCTATTATCTGTTATCCACCTCAACAGATATTTCGGACTGAACCCAGCCGGGAATGTTGGTGCCTGTGTATTGAATGCGTACCCGGTAGACGCTCCTGTGTTGGCTCCTGGATCCACGTCAACATATATCAAAAACCATTTATTCGAATCGCCGGCGGCGATATCCGGGCCCGAATAACCGCAATAAAGATTATTAGCATCCCAAGAAACGTAAGCGTTATAGCCGTTTGAGGTGGTGGCGAATTGTTCCTGGGCGGGAATGAAATCGTTAGTGCCATCGATCGTGATCGTGTGTCGGTAAGGGGTCGGTGTGGCCGTCAAAGTGGGTGTGTCGGTGATGGTGGCCGTGTCTGTAGGCGTATCGGTCATGGATGGCGTGGCGGAAAACGTAGGCGTTGGGGTGGCCGTATTGGTCGTGGTGGCGGTGTTCTGCGGCGTCAAATTGTTGTTGGGCCAGATGAAGGTGTCATTGAAGGTGATGGGAGGTACGGTCCTGGTCACCACGAACGTGACCGGCACATTCAATATGGCCGTCACCGGGTCCCCAGGGGCGATGGTATCGCCCGTTCCCGCCTTATCCACATAAGCCAAAAGGTCTACGTTGTAGCCGGCGTAATCCAGGGTCGTCAGTTTGTATTTGCCGTTGGCCGTGGTTTGGTTGCAATGGGCCACCATGGTGGTGAAGGTTCCCCCGGTCTGGAAAGCCAGCACATGGACCTGATTGGTGGCGTTCACCGTCGAGGAACCAGTATAAGTCACGCCGTTGAACAACCCGGTGGCGGGACAGGAATCGGTGATGGTGATCGGCAGAAGGAAGGTTTGCCCGTTCACCGTCACCGCCGAGGCCGGCAGGGCGCAGTTGGAGTTCTGGTAGTAAGCGTACTTCTCGCCGGGAAGGGGACCGTTGCCGTCTTCCGCCCCGTAAAAATAAGTGGAGGCGTCCGCGGCGTAGTTGGTCACCAGATAATAAACGCCGTTCGGGACGTTGAGGACGTAATTCCCGCCATTCAGGGACACGCTTTGTTGGGCAATCAGGTCCACCCCATTGGTGCCGGCATCCAGATTGGGGTTATCGAAAAGAGCCACTCCGAAATAGGAAAATCCGTTCTGGAAAGCCTTGGCCCCCGTATAGGTCACACTGCCTCCCACACCTTGAAAAGGCGTGTTGGTAATGGTACAGGTGGCGGTAGGGGTGGGGGTGATCGTCAGGGTACTCGTAACGGTCGGGGTATTGGTCAGCGTTTGGGTGGCGGTGTCCGTGATGGTATTGGTAACGGTCAGGGTGGCCGTATTGGTCGAAGTATTCGCGGGGGTGGCTGTGCGGGACATCGTCGGTGTCGCGCTGAAGGTCAGACCCGGCGTCAAGGTCGGGGTCTGGGTAAAACTAGAGGTGGCCGTCGGGTTATTCTGGGTCGTGGGCGAGGACGGACTACCGCTTTTGGAACAAGCGGTATGTACAACTAAACCTAAAACCATCAATCCCACCATCACCATGCGATAACCCAATGTTTTCATATTTTCCTCACCTTTTTTTGTTTACGCCTTCAGCAAAAATAAGGCGTCCCCTGAAAGTCCAGGGGACGCCGGTCCAAAAGCTAAATAAAAGCCTATAAAATTATGGTTCCAAACTCGTGTTCTGATTGTTTTGGTGCAGTTTAGGCCAATGGGACGTACTCGACAAACCACTGGAACCTTGGACCGCGTAAAGGGTTCCGTTCGACGCCCCAACGTAGACCATACCGGTACTGGAGATAGCCGGGGAAGAATTCACCTCTCCGCCCAGGGTACAGGTCCAGGAAACGCCGCCGTTAGGCGTGATGCCGTAAAGTTTGTCGTCACCCGAACCGACATAGATCATCCCATCACTTCCCACCGCCGGCGAGGACTTGACCGCCCCGCCCGTCGTAACAGCCCAGGAAAGCGACCCGTCGCTAGTCTTTAGGGCGTAAACGTTATCGTCATTCGACCCGACATAAAGGGTTTTGCCATCTCCGCTCAAGGCAGGGCTGGAATAAACGGTGCCCCCGGTGGTGTAGCTCCACTTCAGACTGCCGGAGGAACTGACCGCGTATACCTTGTCGTCGCACGAGCCGAAATAAATCGTCCCATCCGACCCGATCGCCATGGAGGAATAGATGCCATTGCCGGTCACGTAAGACCAGCGATAAACTCCCGCGGACGTCACCGAAATGAGGCTGTCATTCAAAGAACCGTAATAAAGGTTGCCCGAAGCGTCCATCACAGGCGACCCCCAAATTCCGTTACTGTCCGAGTTATAGGACCAGAGGGTCACCCCGGTGGATTTGTTGAAGGCGTACAAGTTCCCGTTGTTGTCCCCAGCGTAAACCGTCGTTCCCGAACTGCCGATGACCGCCGTGGTACCCACCGGGTCCCATGTGGTAGCGGATGCGTCCAACTGAGTCGACCAGATCGAAACCCCCGTGGAAGGGTTCACCGCGTCCATGAACGCGTAGTTACCCTCGCCCATATAAATCGTCCCATCCGAGCCCACCGAGGGGCTCTGGGACATGTAATCGCCGCCAGAGTTCGTAGGGTTATAGGTCCATTGCGAAACCCCGGCGGAAGTTACGCAAACAAGTCCAGATCCCGTGCCGATATAGATCCTGGTCCCATTCGGGCTCAAAGCGGGGCTGGAGATGCCAATATAGCTTCCGAAACTGGTCGACCAGACCAGGGTACCGGGTTTTACGGTCATGGTCGGCGTGGAAGTCGCCCTTACAGAAGCCAGGGGCAGGGCAGGGTTGTCGTTCTTTGAACAGCTCACCAAAACCAATCCAACGCTCAGGACCATCCCCGTCAAAAGGGACATTTTCCTCATGATGCTCTTGCTCATAATTTTCTCTCCTATAGGTAGACTTCGTTAAAAGGTGAATCGACCATGGCTCAAAGACCCGCGCGCACTCCTAAAACCAACGGTATATCCTGGCCGGTAACCGTTCCATTAGGGCCATCGGAAACCAGCAGGTTCCATTTACCTTCCAAAAATAAACTCGTTTTGGCGCAGAGAGGGATTTCCACTCCCAAACCGCCGTCCACATCCCAATTGGTTTGGGAAGCGCCGGACACGAAATCGCAATCCAGTCCGGTCCCTACCAATAGGTAGAACTTGAGGGAATCGCCCGCCGGGATGGAATATTTGATCTCAGGCAGGAACCGAAGGGAAGTATCGCTGATCTTCCCCAAAGGAGAGGTCCCGGAGAAATAAAAATTGTCGATGTCCAGTTGGACCGACCAGGTAGCATCCAGGTTGTAGCCCACGAAGGCTTTTCCGCCCCCGCCGAGGCTGTAAGCGCTCTGCCAATTCTGGATCGGGGCGTCCATACCCCCGCCAATACCAACGTAAAGGGGATTGTCCTGTGCCATAGCCGCCGTGGTGGATAATCCCAACAGGATCAACAAACACCAGATCGTTTTCATAAAAGACCTCTTTATTAAAAATTTTTCGTAAAATTCATCATATCGAACAGTCTTTTTACCAAAACACTTTGTAAGTTTATACCGCCCGAATTTAGGGTCCCGTATGACAAGGGTCATAGCGCCGGGCAAAGTCTGCCCATTTAACGTTGATTTTTCATTGTTATCTAACGGAAGGGCAAAGGGCAATTTGTGGGCCTGCAATATTGTTAGTGGCGGGGAAAACAGGGAACTGTTCTATGAAAGATCTAAAACTTTAATAAATGAAAAATGAGTATTTCCCGTGGGCTTTCAGCTTTTACGTTCAGCCCGCCTTTTCATTAAATCCCTATTTTGTAACCGAATCTTAATATTTGGCGGGCCCATTACCCCGTATCTTCTCGGACGTATTCATGCTTCGATCCAAGGGAGGTTTGTTATGAAACGTCAAAGTTTGGCCAGCTCTAGATCCTCATTTTTGATCTTTATCTCGATTGCAATAAGTCTGGCGTTGGGCGCGACAGGCTGCGGTTCCAGTAACAGTCCCACTTCCTCGAACAAAACATCCACAACCACGTCGGGGCCCACTTATTCCACAAAAGCGGTGGAGGTCTATAACGGTCCGAGCACTTTTTATCCTTTCGGCATCGCCTACAATCCTAACACCGGCTATTTATGGGTCGGAAATGTGACCACTCTGAATGAATATACAACCGCTGGCGCATTGGTCAATTCGATCAGCGAATATAGTGGGGCCCACGGTTTTGGCTCTATTGACGATATCAAGGTCGGGCCTGATGGCACAGTTTACGTGGCGGATTATGACTCTAGCCAGATCGTGGTTTTATCATGGGCCGGGAGCTATGCGACGACCATCACGGGCATTAGCAACGTCACGGGAGTAGCGGTCAATTCGGCCGGCACCACTCTTTACGCCGCCAGTTCGATTCCTTCGATCATGATGTATTCCATCAATAGTTCAACCAATCCAAAGACCTTCACCTATGTCGGATCCTTCACCACGACGGCTTCGGGCCCAGGCTACTTGGAAGTTCCGGGAAGTTTGGCCGTGGACTCCAGCGGCAATGTTTACGTAGCCAATACCAGCTTCGTATATTTCTTCGGGGATATCATCAAATACGGACCGACCGGCGCTGGTCCCGTATCCTTTGGCACCGCCGCTTTGAATAACCCCTATGGCATCGCGGTGGATAACGCGGGTGACATCCTGGCGGCTCAGTACCCGTCCACTGGGTTCATCCAAGAATTCACCGGGTCTGGAAGCGCCTATACCGCTGGGGTGTCCTTTGGCGATACCGATCTCTTGGAAACCGGGAATTTGACGCTGGATGGTTCGGGCAACATTTACGTGGCCAATGACGGTGGACATCAAATATTGGAATTTCCCAGGACCAATTGAACGATCTCATGAAAAAGACTAACGGGGTTAACATGGGTGCTCCCCGTTAGTCTTTCGTTTCAACAAACCATAGCGGAACCCGTTTAACCTCTTTTTTTCCGAATTTTCTTTCTATTCACTAATATAAAACCATTCGCGATGGATATTTTAGGAGGCGCCCTATGCGTAGTCGTTCCTTTTTTTTCGGCATTTTCCTGATGTCGATCACCGTTATTCTTTTCAATTCGTGCGGTACCAAGAACAATAATCCAACCACGCCTTTGCCTGCCACCGACACGCCGACGTTTTCGATAACGCCAACGGCCTCTTTTTCCTCCACGCCGACTGATTCAGCCACACCCACCAAAACCGCCACGGTTACCTATACCTCCACGCTCACAAATACACCGACCAACACTTTTACGCCGACCGCGACCTCGACGGTCGATGCCTTTACGACCGAAAGTTTCGAGGAGGCTTCGATCCCCACGGGATGGGAGTCCTGGCATGTCGGGTCGACGGCCACCGCCTTAGCTCTTTCGACCGGGGAGGCTTACGACGGCAGCAAATCCGCTTACACCCAGGTCGTGTTCACGGCCTCCGGACAGCTCGGCCAGATCCAGGTTCTATTCAATCCGGTCCTTAACTTGACCGGCAAGACCGTCACCTTTTGGTACTATGTCGACAATTTACCTTCCGCCAGCGGAAGCACCGTGGGCGTTTATGTCAATTCCAATAGCGGGGATGGGGGCACGGGCAACCTCGCAATAACGACCGGCGCGTGGACGAAGATCACTTGCCCCATTTCGGTGGCCGCGAGTCCTTCGGCCATTTATGAAGTTGGGATCGTCATCTCATCCGGTTCAACGGGGCCTTTTAACACCGTCAATTTCTATGTCGACGACGTCAGTATCCAGTAGAACATCGATTGAAACTCCGGGCCCGTTCCTTCGAAGAGGGAACGGGCTTTTTTTATCGCCTGTGAACTTGAAATGGCCGCGTAAATGGACGCAAGGCAACGCCGACCTCCAGCCTCCGAGCCTTCACGAGACCAACAATGCGCGGGAAAAAATGTTCAGGAAGCCCAAGAGCAAAGATAGGCAGATGGCCTCTTTTCATAAAAGCCTAAAATAAGGCCGAATAGGTACCAAACGAGTTGTTGACAAGCTTATCGTGCGGGAATAGCATCGAAAAAGTCAGCAGGGGAGGCGTCCGGCGGGGTTCTTACCATCTTCGGAACGCAATAAAGCTTATCCGGAGGCTTCCCGTGCGCTTATTCGATCGCTCATGTTTAAAATCCATCCTTTTCTTTCTGTCCCTTGTCATCATCCCAGCCTTATTCGTTTCCTGCGGCAGCAAAAGCCCCAGCGGTCCCACGGGCGGAGGGCCCTCATCCTCTCCCACTCCCGTCAACACCGCCACATTCACCGCCACGGTTTGCGGCGCGAGCCTTTTGTCCTCCTATACCTTTGATACGGATACCCAATGCTGGGGGATCATTGGCGGGACTGTAGCAGGGTCCGCCTTACTGGCAGATCCAACGATCTACCATGGCACTCCCGATTCGTTGAAAGCGGAGATACCCATAGCCTCCACCAGCGATTCCGAGAAGTTTGGTTTGACGTTCACAACGCCCGTCAACGTGCCCAACGGCACTACGGTCAGCTTTTGGTACCTGACCTCCACCAACACCACCTCCGGAAGCCTGGCGCTCTGGTATCTCACGACTGAAGGGAACGCTTATAATAGCCCGAACATTCCTTTCGCGACCTCCTGGACCCAGTACGATCTGACGATGAACCCTGGGGGTTACCCGGTCTCCCAGATATATTTCAATGTCGCGGGCAACGGCACCCTATCCACACCCGTCACCCTTTGGATCGACAGCGTAAGCGTTAGCCTGGGTACATCCCCCACCCCGACCCCGACCTTCACCTACACTTCCGTTCCCGCTACCAGTCCCACACAGACTTTCACGGATACCACCGTACCCGTGGCCACAAATACCTTCACTTTCGTCCCGTCCATTACCAGCACGTACACTTTCACCCACACACCCACCAACAGTTTTACTTATACCTCCACCCCTCTCGTTTCTCCCACCGCCACCTATACGGCCATTGTCACCTCCACCCCGACCGCCATCACCATCCCTCCCACCGGGGTCTATTTCATGGGTTCGATCACCTATGGCATCAATAACGACAGCCTGGTGGTGCCCAGCACGGCCACGACGATCCTGGATTTCATCGTCGACGTCTGGTCCAACGGCGTCACGGTCTCCAACGCGGGGGTAACCATTACGGACCCCGATACCACCCAAACGACCGTGCCTTATTTCAAACCAATGACCATCAACGGTGTGGTCTGCGACGAATACCTGGTATCGCCTTCTTCCATTTCCACCAGCGGGACTTTCAACATAACGGTCAAGACCGCCGCTGGCACCGCCACCGCCTCTGTGGACGCTGTCACCGGGTCTTCCAATCTTGCCACAGGCGACCTGGTCGCCAGTTGGACGAACGCGGGCCAGCAAAACAACGTCTTTGTCGATGGTTCAGGCGGGTTGCTGTTCTCCCAGACATCCGCGACCTCTCCTACCGACATCCCGTCGAGCATTTACACGTCAGGGGACGCTTACACCGTTTCCATCCAGCGGTTCAACAGCACCACGACGGTCTCCGGCGGGGCGGGATTGTTCACTTATGAGCAAACCACGGATTACGACTTCTACTATTGAGCGGGGAAGAAGCCAGGCAAAGGACAACTGACCCCGTCAAGAATTACCTATGGCACCCGTTTAACCTCTTTTTTTACAATTTTCGAATCAGGTCTTTAATATAAATCGCGTCGCTGGGGAGCGGAAAGGCCTGATGGCCCTCCGAAAATTATTTTGGGGGCTCCCTATGGGAACATATAAGTCTGTTTATCTATTCGCTGTTCTATCGGTCATTGTTGCTTTTAACGCCATGCTCCCAGTCGGTTGCGGGAAAGGTTCGCCCACCTCCCCTCCATCCACCGCCACTCCCGTACTGCCGATCTTGACCTCAACTCCCACACTAACTCCAACGTCCGTTTGGACCTTGGCGCCAACCCTTTCTTTCACCCCTTCTCCTTCCTTGACCCAGACCAATTCACCCACGGCGGGTAATACATCCACGAAGACACCCACACCGACCATCACTTTTTCACCCACGTTCACGACTACGACCAGCTTTACGGCGACCTTATCCGACACACCGACCGATAGTCTGACTATATCGCCCACTTCCACAGCGACGGTCACCTTTTCACCCACCTATACCACCACGATAACTTTTACGGGAACCCCTACCAACACGCCCACCAACAGCTCTACCGCCACTCTTACCGCCACTCCCACCGCCACCAACCCCATCGATATCGATTACACCCAGATCCAATACTGTCCCAACCAGACGCCCACAGTCTTTACCGGCTTGGCGACTTATTACACTATCGGTAGTCCGAACCCATGTAGCATCCCTTCCGCCTCCCTCCCGGCTTACTACGTCGCCTTGAGCTCTGCAGACTACGCGCTTTCAGGCGGCTGTGGGGCTTATATCCAGGTTTGCACCGGGGCCGTCACTGTCGTGGAAATGGTGGCGGATGAGTGTCCCGCCAGCTCCAATCCAGCGTGCTACGAGGGAAGCCATCACCTGGATATGAGCCAGTCGGCTTTCGTCGCTTTGTTTGGCAGCACTTCGGTAGGACAGGGACCGGTCACCTGGCAGTTCATCGCCGGGACCGCCGGAACCAATGTCCAGTGTTATGTCAATACTGGATACAGCCAATATTACGGGGCATTCGTCTTCTTCAATTCCAATTTCCCTCTGACGAAAGTCGAGGCCATGATCAACTCGGTCTGGACCGACCTGCCCAGGAGCACTTTTAACACATGGGTCGCCAGTTCGGGTATTGGCGCCACCGGACCTTATCAATTCAGGCTGACCGACGCGAGAGGGGATCAACTCACCCCGACATTCGCGTCATTGACGGGTGGAAGCACCTATGACACCGGAGCCCAATTCCCAGCTTGTCCATAAATAAGGCCGCCGTGAGTGTACTTCGCGGCAATCCGTTCAGCCTTGGAACTGCTTGGGGAAGTAAGTTTTTCGGGGAAAGAGAGCGGGAGAGAAGCTCGGCATGATGTCGAAAGGTCAATCTTGCAAATTTTAAACAGTTTTCGGCAAATTGTTGCGTTCATTTTGTTTGGAATAAACAGTTGTTTTTAAAGTCTTATATAAGAGAAGTCAGTCATTCGGATCGGTCAGTGGGGCAAATCAGCTGAACAAAACATATTTAAAGGAGCGAGCTCTTGAAAAGTACATTCCTGGCTTTGGGTTTATGTTGCGGTTTCATCCTGGCGGGTTGCGCGACGAACGGGCCCATCCAGGGAGGTCTTTTCACCAGCGTTTACGGTCCCGTGGCGGCCACGCCCTATCCCATCACCGCGAATCCAAAAGTAGGGACTGGGTCAACGGCCTGCATCCTGGGCCTATTCTCGGTAGGGGACGCCAGCATCCACACAGCCTGCGCCCAGGCCGGGATCACCAAGATCCAACATATCGATTATCAAACCACGACCGTCCTCTTCGGTCTTTTCTCCAGCTACAAAATAATCGTCTACGGCGAATAAACCCGCCATGAAACCGTTAACGCTTATCACAGCGATGGTTTGCGCCTGCTTTTTTTCCTGTCGGGCCTATGGGGCCGACCCGGTCTTGGATTTCTACAAGCAGGGCATGACCTATTACCAACAAAAGGACTATGTCAAGGCGGAGAAGTTCTTCCAACTGGCCGCCCAGATGAACCCGCAGGATTGGAAAGCGGTCCAGATGGAAGGTTACTGCGAGACGATGCAGGGGCACCGGGACCTGGCGATACAAGATTACGAGAAAAGCCTTCAGCTCAACCCCGTAAACCCAACCTTAAGCAAATATGTGGAAAGCCTTCGGCCCACCGGTGCCACAACCCTGCCGGAGAATTACATCTGGGACCCGGCGGTGGATCCTTACCCTAAATACACTGGCTTCGCCACGCCCCTGGCCAAACCGGAAATACCTGTCTGCCCTCATGTTTACCTGACTGCGGCCTATGTCTGGGGAATGGACAGCCTGCAATGCGACGCCGTCAATGGCGATCTGGAATATGCCGGTAATTACGTGGACAACAGCACCTATACCTCGTTCCGCGTGCCGCTCAGACTCCATTTCCAACTGGACCCGTTGGTTTCCATCGCTTTGGGGACGGATATCTGGCCTTCGCTCACGAATACCGCCTCCGGCGGCAGTACCGAAGCCTATCCTTTTGACAACACGACCTATATCTACACTGAACATAAAACGGGAGAAGTGGATATGACCCCCCTCTCACTGGGCCTTTACCTACACTCCTGGGGCAAGGATATTTCGTTCGAGTACGGTGTCAACCTCACAGCCATCTATTTCCAGGCGAAAGGCCATGATGACTCTCTGGATCAATATATCGACACTGCCTTCCCAAGCGAAAACGAAAATCAAGAGACCATCACCGACTCAAATGAAACGGGGTGGACTTTGGGAGCTTCCGCGGAAGTGAACATGGTCGTGAAAGTGACCCCTCAGATCGGGCTGTTCATTACGGCCGAAGGTCATGGCTTTCCCCCTTGGGCCGGCCAGGATGGTTTCGCGACCCTAACCCAAACTACCGTTGCGAATGATACCTACCCTGGTTTTCCCGCTGAAGATTATCACAACAAATACACTTACTCCTATCCAGCCGATACCATGAGCTTGGTCGGCTTCTCGTTAGGGTTCGGCATCCAGGGCGGGTTTTGATTTAATATATTCTTAGGATTGATTGGTGCGTATCCGAAACTAGTCGCGACCAATGAAAAACGGAGTCCGCTTGAACAATCGAGGGGACCGCTAAAATGAATCACTTTAAAAAGAAATACACGTTGCTGGATTACGTTTTGTTGTCGGTTTACAACCAGATATTCTTTCCCGGTATCCTCATCATGTTCCTTCCGCTCCTATACGCCGGTTGCAAATATTTTTACATGATCGCCCAAAACGGTTTCTTGGATTATTTAATCCAATGCGTGGTCGTAGAATGCATGATCTATGCCTTTATGGTGATTTTTTCCGCTCTGTTTATCAACGCGGTGAAAGCTTTTGGGGTATTCAAAAGATCCGCGGAAGACGACATCACCTTTGAGGAGGACTATTACCGGGTGGCCAATCAGGCGAGGGAACTGAAGTTTTTTTGGAAAGAAGTGACCTTTTGCCGGGTTTCCCGTAACCAAATATTCCTCAATAACGCCAACAACTTCATTTTCCGAATATCCAGACCAGGGTTTACGGAAGAGGAATGGAATGAAATTAACCACAACATCAGTAAAAAAGTGAAAATCGCCCATCTGGCCCCCTATACCTTCGGGATATGGATTGGATTATTAATAGGGTTTTGGGGCTGGCTCCGTTATTTATAACTAAACATTTAAAGAGGGTCAGGCCAAAGTTAACCATTGATAAAGTGGAAAAAGTGGCCTGACCTTTTTCTTTATACAGGTATTCCTATTCTTAAGTTGAACAATCCAAAGGGAAAAGGGGCAAAGAAGGGCTATAATTTGGAAGCTTCTTTAACGACACTTTAAATGGAAATGGCCTGATGCTTCTTCACTTATATCGACCGTTCAAATTTCTATCTTTTCCTTTTTACCTCCTTTTTTTCGCGCTCCTTTTCTCATCCGCCCAAGCTCAATTCAGTATGGGAAGCACCGTGATCTTGACCGGCACTTACCTGGCCGGTTCGTCTGACCCTGGATGCACGGCCGTCATCACCGACCCTCTTTCCAGCGATCTGACCTACCTTAACTGCTCGGGGGGGATCTCTTGCTTCGATAGTTCCGGAGTTGTGAATTGGGATTTAGGGCCGGTGACTACGGGCCAAACCGGGTCCGTCACTCTCACCGCGGTTATCAATACTTGCGACGCCAACTTCATCACTGACCAGAAAACGATCATTTACACCGCGCCACCCGTGACCATGGTCAGCAACGCGGTCACTTTTACGGTGGCTTGCTTGACCAACACCCCGACGATCACGCCAACCTCCACTGCCACCCCAACCATCACGCCTACCTTCAGTCCCACCTCAACCTTTACCGCCACCCCAACAGGCACGATCACACCCCTCTTTTCACCCATCCCGACCGGTTCCTTGAACTCCACCGACCTCTTCACCATCAACAAGAACATCTTCAAGCCAGCGCTGGATGGAAGTGTATCCATGTATGTGGGATATTCCAAATACCCGGGTGACTTTTCAATGATGGTCTACAACACGGCGGGGGAAGCCATTACCCAATTGGTACCGCCTCAAAAGGTCACGACCGCGGTAGCCCAAAGTTATTTTTGGGACGGGAAGAACAAGGATGGCCAAGCCTGCGCCAGCGGGGTCTATTTGATCTATCTCGTGGAACCCTATGACCGTAAATTGAGAAGGCTGATCTTGTTGAGATGACCCCATTTGATAGGGTCAGGCTCACTATCCACTTTAATAATGGATAATGAGATCTGCCTTTTTTTTCCGAAAGAATGGGACGGATGGATTTCTACGAAGCCGACGGTGATCATTCAGGGAATGGTCCTGACGACATTTCAGTTCCGCGGAACGGCCCGTTATTCAGAAAGACCGCTTCTTTTTTTATATCTCACTCTTTTTGTCCGTTTTCTTCGTTTTCCCCGATAGTGATAAAACTTTCGCCAAAGGTGTATTTACTATTTCACGGGTTTGGTAGTATGTGGCCTGTCGCCCATCGACCTTGAAGGGTCGAATGTCCAAGAAGTGGGAGTTGGCCATGCGATCGTCTGGATTTTGGGTATTTGGCGTTATTCCGGAAGCCTATGGGACCTTTGATGTCCGCATTATCGGTCCCCAAGGCGAACCTGGATGAGCCTTCCCAGGATATTAATTCTCTTTTTTTCAGCCTCCTTTTTTGCCACGGCCCCCTGCTGGCCGGCGGCGGATTTGAACACGACCCCAGCCACCTTTTCCGTGGTCACGGGTCAAGTGACCTTACAGGCCCCGAACTCAAAAAAGAAAAAACCGGTCTGGGCCGGTTTGACGGCTCCGGAAGGCTCCCGGGTCACCACGGGAAAGAATTCCACGGCCACGTTGGTGTTGTTCGACGGTTCCCAGTTGGAGATCGGTCCCGAATCCTCCCTTGTCCTCGCCACGCTTCAAAAACCATCCGTGTTCGACAAGATCTTCAATTTCAAACTCATCGCGGGCGAATTAATGGCGACCGTCAAAAAATTGGCGTCGTCCCATTCCAGTTTCGAAATATCTTCGGGCGGCGTGGTGTGCGGCGTTCGGGGAACGAAATACAAGATGGTTTACGATCCCGATGCCCGAACCCTGGACCTCGCCGTTCTTGAGGGTACGGTCTATACCCAGGTGAACGGCGGAGCTATCACCAATGTCTACGCGGGTCATCGATTCCATTTTGAAAATTTAATGGGCGCTAATGACAACGGAGGCGGTAATTCCAACGGATCCAAAAAATCCGTCAAAATTTCCGAATCCTATCTGGGAAATGGCGACAGTTCGGGTAATAACGGCGGCACAGGGAAGGACATTGCCGTTACAGGCTTCAATTCCGGAGCGAACGCGGCCACTATCGGCACAGGGAAAGATATCGCGGTCACTGGCTTCAACTTCAATACTGGCGATACCACAGGGTCCGGCGTCACCACGAGCGCCGGCGCCAATACGGCTCAACACCCAAGCGCCGCCGCCAACGACCAGCCCCCCTCTAGTACCGTGAACAATGGCATTGGCGCGCCTTCGGCCCCTGTCACCCCTTCCCTGGATAACCCGGCCCTGATGGGTTTGAACGATACGTTTCTGCGGGGGATCCTGGTGAACGGGAATAACAACCTGACCATGGCCGATCAACGACAGAACATTCTCCTGGTGGTGCCATGAGACCAAAACTCCCGACCCTATGGCTTATGGCGTTCCTATTCTCCAGCGGGGCTTTCGCGGGCCAATTGGACCTGGGCGTCCAGTATCAAAACTGGTCCAGTAACTTGACCCAACCCTTGAACGGCCAAATGGTCCTGGTGCCCCTCACCCTATCCCTCGATCCCATCCAGGACCTCCGTTTTTACGCCCAGGGAGAGTTCGCCCACAGCCAAACCACCGACCCCATCGACGGCGTTCAAAACCTCAGCGCCGTTTCCGATACGGTGGTGGGCGGGGAAATAGGTTTCAAGAGTTTTTCCTTTCCCTCCTTCCTGAACATCGGGGTCAACCTTCCCACAGGCAACCAGGCCTGGCAGACCCAAACAGGGGTGGCGGATATTCCCACAGAGTTCGTGGATAGCCCTTACCAGGGCAGGGGATTGGGCCTGAGCGGTCTGTACGGCATCGCCCTTCCGGCGGGAGACACCCAATACGGGCTGGGGGCCGGTTATTACTACACGGGGGCCCTCAACCCCAACGCCAATTCAAGCGAGAACTTGAAACTGGGAGATTCCATCTTCATTTCCGCCAACCAGGTCACGAGCTTTTCTTCCCATCAAACCCAAACCATCGCGGCCTCAGCCTACTATTTCCTGCCGACCCTGGAACAAAGCCAGAATTTCCTCTGGATGGGCCCCAACTTCAACCTCTCCTATACATGGTCCAATCCTTCGGCCCTGTCCTTTGAGGCGGGGGTCCAATATTTCCTGCCGGCTCAAACCGCCGTCAACGGCCAATGGGTCGCCGAAACCCACAATTCCCTGGGCGCCCGCATTTACCTCGACCCCTCCTGGGCCTTCGGGGATCTGGTCCTGGCGGGCCGGGTGAAATATGTCCTGGCGAATGGCTACGGAACCGGCGATGCCTCTTACGACGGCGGGGGATTAGTTTTAGGGTTCGAGCCATCCTATAAAGTCGAGATGGACAACCGATCGGCTGTTCGTTTCTCGGCCTCTTACGACAACATCACCCATATCAACGCGGGGTTGGATCCCAACCTCAACCTGGTGAATATCCTCTATAACCGCTTTACGGTGGGGGCCGACTATGACATCAAACTTTAACCGCCCCCGGCTTTGGCCCGCGCTCATGGCCTTGCTTTTGCTGATGGGTTGTAACCAAGCCAAGAACCCGGTCACACCGGTGGAGTCCACGGCCCTTTCCGTTTCCATGTCCACGGATAAGATCAGCGGATCGCTCCTGGGGTCCGCCGTCAACGAGGTCCTTTACCAAGTCACAGGCCCGGGAATGCAGCCGGTCGCCGGGGTCGTGGGACCCCTCAACTTGTCGGCCAATTCGGGCTCCATCAATTTTTCCATTCCCCTTGAATTGGGTCCCTCGCGGCTCATGGCCTTCCAGTTGAATGACGCCTCCACCCACCAGCCGCTGGCCGTGGGCGCTGTCCAAATGGATCTTACCTCTCAACCGGTGGGCCAGATCACCGTGGTCATGGGACCGCTCCTTCCCAATTGCGATGAGATCAACACCGCTTTGTATAACGCCGGTTCCTATTTCACTTTCCAGACCGGGGCCCTGGCGAACGCGGCGACGTTAGTGTCCGCCTCGGGTTTTGATATTGATTACTTGCCTGTCACGGTCGGCGCTGCGGTCGGTTTCCAAATGAGCGCCTTGAACGGCGATACGGTGGCTTACTTAGGGAACGGCAACCTGGTCAGTTTCGCCATGGCGCCTTCCAGCGGCTACCTGGCTTCTTCAAGCGCGTCCAAACAAGCAGCCGGGGCCTCGGTGACGCTCCTGCAGGCGGGGGACGTCTATTGCGTGAAACTGGGTGCGGGAGGGCACGCCTGGGTCCAGGTCGTCAACGCCGGGTCGGCCCTTTCGGGGCCATCCTTCCGGTTCCGAGTAAATACCACTGTAGCCTATTACGCCTATGAACAAACGACGGCCGAAAAAACCAACACTTGCGCCGGATCACCTCCGACCCCAACGACAGTTCCCACCTCGACCTTCACGTCCACCCTGACCCCGACCCAGACGTCCACGGCCTCGCCTACCTTGACGGCCACCGATACTTTCACTCCCACTCCCTCGTTTACACCGACGAATAGCCCCACCATCACCTTTACTCCGACGGATTCGATGACACCAACGCCATCCCTCACCGCGACCTCTTCCCCTACGGGAACAAGTTCGGATACACCGACCATAACTTCCACTCCAACGAGTACAATGACCCTAACGGACACAAGCACTCCCACCAACTCACCAACGGCCACCTTCAGCCCTACGGTCACCTTCACGCCCACCGTTACCTTCTCATCGACCGCCTCGCCCACTCCCGGCGGTTCCGGTCCCGTCACCGTTTCCGGTACCATTTATTACACTCCCGGCGGGGTCGACCCCATCCAAGGCCTGTGGATCATCCTGTTGGCCGAGGGAGGCGGAGCCTCGCAAGTGGATACGGCGGTCTTCGTCAATAACGGGCCATACACCCTTATCTCCACGGCCGGTTCCTATAACCTCATGGCTTTTTACGATGAGATCAGCGGTTATAAAGGCGGGCCTTTGCCGAACGAACCCTATGGCGGTTATTACCAGGGAGGCGGCGTCGGTTTGTTGGCTTGCGCCTTGCCGGGCAGTCCGGTCATCACGAGTTCGGTGACCAACCTGGCCCTGACCATAACGGGAGGCTGCGGAGGCTTGAGTCCCACACCGGTCATCACTCCACTTCCGACCTACACACCCACCCTGGCGGCCACCCCGACATTCACCTACACCATCACCCCCACTACCACGCCAGGGGGAATACCGGTCACTGTTTCCGGTTCGGTCTATGACGCTGGTTTCACGGGCGGTACTCTTTGGGCGGCCCTGGTGCCTGTCAGCGGCGGTGCCTCGCAGGTTTATGAGGCGGTCGCCGGCAACAATGGGCCTTACACCCTGGTCTCCACGGCCGGTTCCTACAACTTGCTGGCTTTTTACGATTACGGTAACCAATTCAATTACGGGGGTGGGGTACCCAATTACTCGCAGTACGATTTTTACCAAGGGACCGCGCCCTCGGCCCTCACGCCCGTGTGCGCCCCACCTGGCAGCCCTCTCATCACAGGTTCGGTAAGCGGGGCGGCGCTGACCATCGGTGTGGTGGATTGTCTCGCCAGTACCCAGACCCCCCTCATCACCGCGGTCCCGACCTGGACCCCTACCATCACCCCTACTCCCACCGCCTCGGCTACCTCTTCGCCGACAGCCTCGCCCACCGGTACCCCAGGTTCCGGGGACATCATCACCGTGGCGGGCAATGGGACGCCAGGTTCCACGGGCGACAGTGGTAAAGCGGTCAACGCCGAGCTGGAAAACCCAATCGGTATAGCGGTGGACTCGTCAGGCAACCTCTATATCGCCGACGCTTCCAATAATAAGATCCGAAAGGTGGACACGAACGGGAATATCTCGACGGTGGCTGGGACTGGCACCTACGGATTTACGGGTGACGGCGGTCCGGCTACTTCCGCCGAGCTGGCTACTCCCTGGGGAGTCGCGGTTGACACGAACGGGAACATTTATATCGCCGACTACCAGAATAACGTCATCCGAGAGGTCTCGAACGGGGTCATCACCACCGTCGCGGGGTATTACACCACCCCGGCTTGCGCCTCGGACTGGACGGGTTTCCAGGGCGACGGCGGGCCCGCCACCTGCGCCAAACTCAATTACCCCGTCGGGGTCGCCGTGGATTCTTTGGGGAATCTCTATATCGCTGATAGTAACGACGACAGGATCCGCGAGGTCTCGGGGGGGATCATCAACACCGTCGCCGGCGGAGGGATCGGTTACACCGATGGGGAACCGGCCACTCTCGCGGGCTTAGGACCCATCTATGGGGTGGCGGTAGACCCCTCGTTCAACCTCTACCTCACCGAGGTCAGCGGCTATCAGGTCGCGGAAGTCTCGGGTGGGAATATATCGCTGTTGGCCGGCACCGGCTTGCAGGGTTATTCGGGCGACGGCGGGCAGGCCACCTCCGCCGAACTGGACGACCCCTCGGGGGTCGCCGTGGGTCCTTCAGGCACTGTCTATATCGCGGACCGCTATAACGACGTCATCCGGCAGATCAACGGCGGCATCATCTCCATCTACGCGGGCTCGGCCACCGTCTCGGCGGGTGTCACTTACGGTGTGGCGGGCTATTCGGGCGACGGCGGGCAGGCCACCTCCGCCAAACTTTATGAGCCCTTCTCGGTCGCGGTGGGTCCCGCGGGCGACTTGTTTATCGCTGACACCAATAACAACGTCATCCGCAAAGTGCTCCATTAAAACCTGGGGGGCTGGGATGAAACCAAAGTTGCCAGGCCAACAATATCCTTTTAAATACTGAATGATATCCTGATCCCTTTTTTAACCTTATAACCTCAAGCATCCATATAATGACTCACTAAAGGGGAGCGGCTAGGGTCATGCCTTCGCTATTCCTCATCCCTTCCGAAATTAATTTGGGAGGGAACGATGAAATATCTTTTCTTGACGCTCACCATCCTGGTCCTGGCTTCCACGTCCATTCTTTTCAACTCTTGTAGTAATAGTCCCACTAAACCTGCCCCGACGGCCACCCCTGTGCCGCCAACGAACACCAACACTACCGCCGCGACTTCCACTGCCACTAACACGATGACGATCACCAATACACCGACGATCACCAACACTCCCACGCCTCATTGGCAAATCGTGGGATCACCGGGATTCTCCGCGGGCACTGCCAATGATACGGCGCTGGCTTTTAACGGGACCACCCCCTATGTGGCGTATGAGGACGCCGCCAATGGCTACAAGGCAACGGTGATGGAATACAACAGCGGAAGTTGGCAGCTTGTGGGGCCCGCTGGATTTACGGCGGCGGATGTCAATTCCATTTCGCTGGCTTTCAATGGCACCACGCCTTATTTGGCTTTTTCAGACGGCGCCAATAGCTATTACGCGACCGTGATGGAATATACCAGCGGAAGTTGGCGGATTGTGGGGCCGGCTGGCTTCTCGGCCGGGAGGGCCAACGGTCCCGTTCTGGCTTTTAACGGCATCACGCTTTATGTGGCTTATACGGATTTTGGAAACAGCAACAAAGCCACGGTGATGGAATACACGTCGGGTAATTGGGTCGCGGTAGGAAACGTGGGTTTTTCGGCGGGAGAAGCTGATGGACCCTCGCTGGCCGTTAACGGCGGTACGCCGTACGTGGCTTATAGGGATAACTACAACAGCAACCTGGCCACAGTGATGGAGTGCAGCGGATGCGGGGCTGGAACAGGCGCCTGGAGTGCCGTGGGAAGCGTTGGCTTCGCCGGACCGGTCCAAAACTTATCGCTGGCCTTTAACGGGACCACGCCCTACTTGGCGTTTCAGGATTCCGCCAATAGCAGTAAGGCTACAGTAATGGAAGATACGGGGAGCGGTTGGTCAGCCGTAGGGAATGCCGGTTTCTCGTCCGCGGCGGCTTTTTACACCTCGCTAGCCTTTAACGGTACGACGCCATACGTGGCTTTCGAGGATGGCGGCAATAGTAACAAGGCCACGGTCATGGAATATACCGGAACCGGTTGGTCAGTCGTGGGGAGCGCGGGCTTCTCGGCGGGAATGGTGGATTTTGTCTCGCTGGCCTTCAACGGCACTACGCCCTACGTGGCGTTTCAGGATTCCGCCAACAGTAGTAAGGCCACAGTGATGGCGTACTATTGAAGAACTGGCTAGAAGCGCCTGGATGGGTCTGGCCATGTCTAACGGGTCACGAGCTTGCTTGATCGATTACGCGCTCTTTGGCTGTAATGACCGCGGCTGGTTAGTGAACCTAGCGTAAAAAGTGTGTAAAGGGGTCTAACCACAACTACCCTCGAATAAATGGGTTATTACCATTTTATTACGGGTAAATCGCTAAACAGGGTATTGCTATACTTATTCAAACTAACTATTCTTCTGCCAAGTTTTTATCTATAAATCGGGGAGGAGTTTTTATGAAATTTAGAACGTTGGCCATCTTAGCTTTGTTCGTGATCGCGTCTTCCGTCTATTTGGTATCTTGCGGCAACAGTCCAACAGGGAACAAATCCTCAGGCTCTTCCAACCCCACGAGTACGCCCACTCCCAACATCACCGTGTTCGCCACCTTTACGGGTGATGAACCCTGGCAGGAGGCTATTGACTCGAACGGGAACCTTTTCGTCACTTTATATACAACCCAGCAAGTCGTGAAGATCACCTCGAGCGGCGTCACTTCGATCGTGGCTTCTAACATCAGCGACCCTTATGGGGTGGCGGTGGGACCGAACGGCAATCTTTATGTGGGGCCTTATGTCAGCGCGAGCGTCACCGAGGTCATCTCCGGCACCAATTCAACCTTAGGCAGCGGGATGTCCTATCCCGACTACCTGGTGGTCAACTCGGCTGGCACGACCCTTTATGTGGCGGATTACTCGACCGGCAATATTTGGCAGGTCGCCTTGCCAAGCGGAACGACGACTTCCTTGATCTCGACCGGGGTTGCACTGGACGGGATCTGCATGGATCCCAATGGAAATATCTACGCGACGACCTCAGGCAACAAGGTCATTGAAGTGACCGCCGCCAGTATCACATCGGGCACTCCCGCGGTGACGGCTATCGCCGGCAACGGCACCGGCAGTTTCGCCAATGGGGCGGCTGCCAGCGCGGAATTCAACGGTATCTACGGCATATGCGCCGACTCAAAAGGGAACGTGTATGTGGCGGATTACACCAACAACGCTATCCGGCTGATCACGGGCGGCCAGGTCAGCACTTTGATAGGCCCGGCGGCGCAAACCCCGACCTTTACCTATACCTTGGATAACCCCTCCGGTGTGGTCCTGGATGGGCATGGGAACCTTTATATCGACAACTACACCGGCGCGAACATCCTCCGGTACCAGTTCTAAACCGAAAAAAGCCTTCAGAGCCCCGCCGGTTTTCCGCGCGGGGCTTTTTTTTGACCGGACGTTTTACTTTCCCTGGAATGAATTAATAAAGGCATGACCAACACCATCCAATATTTCCGCTTTGCCTATACCCCCCTTTTTACAAATTAGAAAAGTTCGGGTTTAAAGTTAAACACGAATAAAACAACTGAGCGTTTGATCCGCAGCGTCCCTTCTTAGGAGCACAAACCCTAAAATTTAAAAAAATAATCCGGATTAATTTTGACGAAAGCCGTCAAAAGTGACGTGAGAACCTATTTTGAAGAAAGTGGTATTCATGATTTCAAATTTGGCTTTTAGTCAAAAATTAAATAAAGGATTTAAATTATGAAAAAGTATTTCGTGATTTTTTTTGTAATGCTGTTTTTCGCGAAATTGGTTTCAGCAACGCCGCCAAAACCGCAGAACGCGCCAAATAATACTCCCACGCCTACGAAAACAACGACGGGGAACACAACGGCGCCGGCAGTTTCCGTGTCGAATAATATGACGACAACCGCTTTGAAAGTATCTCCCGCGCTGAATATAGTGGCAATACCAACGCAAGTTACCCAAGTGAATAATTCTGTTGCCTACACAGAAAACACAAAAGCATCGTCAATGGCTCATGCTGATCTAACAATGCCTAGCCCTACACCGGGTACTAGTAATCCAATAGCGGGACCAATCGCTGTTGGTGTATGGCCTAGTGGTAATATGCAGGTGTTCGGAATTGGTGCTCGTAATGGATTAATTTATTACAAAGCCTATACGGGAAGCGCGTGGACACCCTGGACGCCGATAGGCACAAACATATTTGCTTATTCACCTACTGTAGCAGTCAATTATCTTGGGGACTTGGAGTTGTTCGATGTTTCCACGACCCCTTGTGCAGGAAGCGGTGGTGGAACAGTTTTTTATGCAACGAGCACAAATTATTCCAGTTGGTCTGCTTGGAATGAACTTGGGGGCAGTAATATAACATCAAATATAACCCTTCTTGATTACGGAAGCGCGGGGATGGAGGCATTTGCAAGTGATGTAAGCGGGACCGTCCGGGGCAATAAATTTACCCCTTCAACTGGTTGGACTTACGAAAACTGCAAAATGTGGTCATGTTTAGGTATGCATAATGTTTTCAATGCTAACAAATCAGTTACACCGGCAGCTTGCTTTAATGGAATTGATCCCAATACGAAACAAATATTTTGTGTTGACTCGAATTCAGGTCAAGTGGCAAACAATTGGTATACGTCTTCCGGCTGGAAATATAACGATTGTAAATCAAACTGGACGCTTATGGGCGGACCGACAATGAGTCTAAATAATTCCACTATAGATTGGTATTGTATTGCTGGCGCAACGGATGGGTTGAACCAACCGGAAGTCTTTGCGATCGATTCGAGTTCAAATGTCTGGTACAGGATTTATAGTCCAACGTTGGGTTGGCAAACTTGGACGAACTTGGGATTCCCAGGCGGCGGAGGGACTGGTGGGCCCTACATTAAATTAGGTCCTAATAGTACCGTCTTAAATTCAAACGGATGTTTAGCTCTATTCGTTTGTAATGATACAGGCGCCAGCGGCACTGTTTATTGCAGTGTTCAAAGCACGCCAGGGGGTGCATTTGGCCCATTTAACATAGTGGGATGGCCGATTGGGGCACAATACGTTTCTGCCGGCATTATGAATGGTCAAACTATACTTTGGGCGTCTTCTAATGATACTCCTTATACCATTACAGGGACTTTTTCCGGTGGCACTTATACTTGGGGATCGTGGAGCGCGGCGATACCCTGATAAAAATTCTAAATCGAAAATATTTAATTTAATTTAAGCAGAACACGCCTGGGTCACTCGATCCAGGCGTTTTTTGCGCGCTTGTAAATAGGGTCCAGGCAAACACTCTCCGCGTTAATTAGGGATAATGGCCTGACCCATCCACGCCTTCCTATTTACCTACCAAATACCTGGAAATAAATGGCTTTTAAGGTTTCCCATTATTTTCCGTAAGTTTTCCCATTTAACCCGTCTATAGGTCAAGGAATGAACCATAGAGGCGACTTGGGAGGATGATATGAATTCGCGAAAACTACTTTCAGTGGGAATGACCATTCTCTTGAGCGGGGCCCTGATGGCAGGATGCGGAGGCCGTATCAGCTCTCCCATTGCCCCTCCTCTTGATGATGGGGCCATCCCCACGCCTACGGTATCAGGCGTAACGATCATCTTTAGCCCCAGCCCTATCGTGGACCCTGGCACACCCTCCAACACCCCAACCCCGCCGGTTTCATTTACGAATACCTTCACGAATACGCAGACCACCGTCCTCACTTCGACGCCCACCGCTACGCCAACGACGACATACACCCCTACTAAGACATTCACGCCCTCCATCGACCCTACCCCGGTCTTCGATACGGCCACATTCACGCCCACTGGCACGACCACTCCCGCCTGCGCCGGAATGACCTGTCTGGCTCCGAACTATATCGTCCCTGGGGAATCGGTCTCTATCACGAACGATTCGATAAACTACGTTCAGGTTTATTCCAGCTGGACAGGTACTTTGATGTCCCTGAATTTCTACGCTTATAACCTCCTGGGTCCGACGAACGTTTCGATGGGGCTTTATTCGGACAACGGGGGACAGCCAGGGGTTTTGCTGGATTCAACGAACATCGTCAGTACGGTGGTGGGCTGGAATAGCGTGCCCCTGATCACCCCTTACACCTTGGGCAGTAAAACCACTTACTGGATCGGCCTCTATTCCCAATCCACCAACTTTGTGGGGGTGGGATCCACCAGCGGAAGTTTCCTCATGCAGGGCGGTACGTCCTTGCCATCGTCCTATAGCGGAGGGGCTTTCCCCCAGCCTGGTTCGCCGAGCTTCTATGGGTGGGAATGCCCTTAAGGAAACGCCGAAAGGCGGGTCGCTTTATAAACCGTATTCCGCCGCGTACAAATACATCATCGAAATGGTAATTAGATCGATGAGATAATGGACGATGATTAGGGCCATGCACCCGATCCCTCTTGGAAATTTTAGTATTTCTCCGGAAAATAAACCTATTTAGACCAGTCATTTGAAATTTTTGGAATACTGCGATTAAATAATGGTACATGTTTAACTTAGAAGTTTTTAAAGTTCGATCACTTAAGGTTTCTCATGAAAGCCCTTTCACTTAATGCGATCCGGTACAAAAAACTGCTCCAGGAAAGGCTGGTCCTCTACAAAGAGGTCCGTATGTACGAGCGGCTTATGGAATCCATGCGGGCCGATAACAGTTTCGAGGATATCCTTCGGCATTTGGTCCAAGCGGTCACCAAAGGTCTGGGTTACGACCGGGCGGGAATATTCCTCGCCGATTGGGACCGCAACATCGGTCAAAGGGTGATCGGGATCGACCAAAAAGGAAATTTGGAGTGGTCAGGGAAAGAGTATCTTCTGACGCCGGTCCGGGGCGCCAATTGGGTTTCCGATATAGTCCATGGCTATAACAAGGCTTATTACACCAACAACCGGCAGAAAAAAATCAAGAATTCCAGGGGCGAAGATGGGGATATGGTCAAGGTCTTCTGCAACGCCCTGGTGCCCATTACGGTCTCGGGGGGAAAGATCATCGGCATCATCGCGGTGGATAATTTGTTCACCAGCCGCCGGTTGAAAAAATCGGACCTTTTATCCCTCTCCAATTTTGCCACCCAGGCCGGGCTGGTCATTGAATCTTACCGGCAGCATCAAAAGATCAAGGACATCACCATCAAGGACTGGCTGACGGGGGTTTACAACCGCCGTTACTTCGATAACTACATGCCTAAAGAAGTGATACGTTGCCGTCGATACAAGCGGATGTTGGGGCTCTTATATGTGGATCTGGACCATTTCAAGCATATCAACGACACTTACGGGCATCCGGCGGGGGACCAGATCCTCAAGCAAGTCGCGCGGACGATGGTGGAGCAGTTGCGGGATGTGGATGTGGTCGCGCGGCTGGGCGGTGACGAGTTCGCGGTTTTGTTGCCGGAAGTGGGCCCGGTCGGGACCAAGACCGTTGCGGAAAGGCTTTTGCGGGCCATCAGGGAATTGGTCCCGCCTGTGGAGGGGATGCAAATAGCCGGGGAGAAAACAACCGTCAGCATGGGGTTGGCGGCTCTGACCGAAGAGATCGAAAACTGGCACGAGCTGGTCAAGGCCGCCGACCAGAGTTTGTACCAGGCCAAAATAGCCGGCAGGAACCGAATGGGTGAAATCTTGTCGGTTTCAGAAACGACCGATCATCAAAAACAGATACCAAACTCTTAAGCTTGGTATAGTTTTGACCTATATTATTTTCCCTTCCTTCAATGTGCCCTGACACTTATCGGCAACATTTGTGATCACTCCCGTTAAATGGGTCAGGCAACACTATCCACTTTAACGATGGCAAATGGCCTGACCTTTTTTACTTGCGACATCTACGAATGAGCGGGGAAGAAGTCTGGCAACGCGCGACTAACCAGTCACGAAATGCCCGTGTCTCCCGTTAAACCTCTTTTTTTACCTTTTTCCCATCAGGCCATTAATATAAATCGCGTCGCTGGGGAGCGGAAAGGCCTGGGCATCCATCAAGGCCAACCGAAATTATTTTCGGAGGCTCCATTGAATATCAAAAGATCCGTTTACCTATTCTCCGTTCTTTTGATCATCGCCGGTTTATATGCCTTACTTCCTATCGGTTGCGGAAAAGGTTCCCCCACCTCTCCAGCGCCCACCCACACACCCGTTCCGCCCACCGCCACCGATACCCCTTGCGGGTATCCGGGTAACACCTGCACACTGACGTTCACGGTAACATCGACTGCCACGGCCACGAGCACTTTTACTCACACCTTTACCCTCTCGCCGACCCTGACCTATACGGCCACTCTCACGCGTACGGACACACTCACGGACACGGCCACCATCACCGATACACCTACCCTTACTCCAACCTCAACTTCCACGCTCACTTCAACCTCCACCGAAACCCCCACGAATACGTCCACATCAACCGCGACGGCAACCCCTTCCATGACCCCCACCCCCGTACCAACGCCCTCTTATGTCGGTCAATGGGCCATTGTCTCCGGTGGTAAACCCTGGACCATGGCCCTATTTGGGACAACCTTATACGTAACGGGTGGCGAGAATATTGATGTTTACAGCACAAGCGATCTTTCCACGACCACCGCGCAATGGGTACAGTACGGCAGTATCAGTTTTGAAACAACCGTCGGGGTAGCGGTCAATCCCAAGAACGGGAACGTTTATTTTGGAGACGCCACCGCGAATACTGTTTACCAATTCACTTCAACCGGCGTTACCGTAAGCGTCTCAACTTATGGTTTCAATTCCCCCAGAGGGATGGTGGCGGACACCAACGGCAATTATTATGTCGCGGATGAGGGAAACAGCCGGGTGGAGGAGTTCACCCCGGGCAATACCCTCGTCACCACCTGGACCGCCGCCGGCACACATTCGCTGAACTCCCCTGAGGCGGTGGCCCTGGACGCGTCGAACAACCTTTATATCGCCGATGGTAATCCGGGACGCATTTACGAACTCGCGGCGGGAACGAACACATTATTGAATACCTGGACTTTTACAGCGTTTGATGGGGTAGAACAAATGGCGGTCAACGCGAGCGGCCTGGTTTACGCCGCGGATTTTACCTCCGCGAAAGTGGAGGAATACATGCCGGGTATTCCCGGACCCGTGGTCTCCTGGAACGGTTCGCAAGGCGGCGGGACGGCTTTTGGGTCGGCCGGTGGTATTGTCATCCTCCCGAATGGGAATATCTTGGTGGCGGATTACGAAGGCACTCGGCTGGAAGAATACGCGCCCTAAATATTTTTTACCCTTTATCCGTTACATTACGAGGGGTCCCAATGGGCGCCTATTTTCGCGCTTAACCCCGGAACTGGCCAGGAACTGATCGAGAACATTCCAATAGGGACCCGTTGGGGTGAATGTCTTTTGTGGAAATTGATCCGGATTTTTTCCGGAACCAATAGCGATATTGATGTGCAAAGGCCTCACGTGTTTTTACGGTCGGTTTGTGACCTGTTTTATCATTGCAAGCTTTTTATGGTTTGAGTGGCTGGACCGAGACGAATAATTCTTTTATTCCGACGGAAAAAAGTAAATGGATCAAGAGAACCCAAATGCGACATTCTTTTCATAAAAGTATTTTCCTGTTTCTTTTTGCCTTCCTTCTTATCGGCTTATTAGGAACCGGCGTTTCCAGCGCCCAGAGCCTCTTGATCAATTATCCGGTGTTATCCCCCGGAGGGGATGGCATCGGGGTTGGCCTTGATATCACGTCTTATCCCGGGTCCAGCCTGTATTCGGTCGTTCTATATATTTCCGCCAATAATGCGGGCAACTATACCTACAGTCTGACCGCTTATGATACCTGCTTCAATGGCGCGCTTATTGGAGGCCCGGTAGACAGTGGGACCGTGACCCAGGATGGGAACGCTTCGGATAATTTGCCTGTCACTTTCCTTTTCCCGGGCAATCCGCAGGTCAATTATGGCGACGCCGTAGGCCTGGCCCTTGCTCAGACTTCCGGTCCTTCTTATTGCAATATTTGCATTTTAGGGAATTATGGCGGGCTCACGGGATCGGCCATCGGGGTCAATGAGCTTGCCAGTAAAGACGCCTGTCTGAGCAGTGTGATCCGAAATGGCTACGCGGTCCAAGTTTATGGGAACCCGCCCAATACCCCCACTTTCACGCCCACCATTACCGATACACCGACGATCACCTTCACGCCCACGAACACTTATACCCCGACCAATTCCCCTACCTGCACATCCACTGATTCACCAACCGATACAGCTACCGCGACCCCGACCGATACACCCACCATGACAGCGACTAACTCCGCGACCAACACTCCGACGGACTCATCGACCCAGACCGCTACCAATACCCCGACTTTCACTTCTACGAATACAGCCACACCAACCCCGTCATTGACACCAACCAACACCGCCACGATCACTTCCACTATCACGGCTACGAATTCGATGACCGCTTCACCCTCCATTACCCCAACCCCCTCGCCGACCCTGACCCATACCGCTGTTCCCACATCCACTTTTACCAACACCTTAAGTCCCACTCCCACCCTGACCCCTACGTCGACGGCCACCTTGCCAACGACCAGCACCCCAACCCCGAACGCGCCCCTGTACTTGTCCCGGAATTATTTCAATCCCCTGACCGGGCAAACCTTGGGTATCGACAGTCTGGTGGCCAGGGCTGGGTCGGTCCAGGTTTTGGTATTCAACATCGCGGGGCAAGAGGTGGTGAAAGTCGCGGATACCAGCCTGCCAGCTGGAAGCTGTCATTTTTCATGGGACGGCCGAAACTCAAGCGGGGCTCTAGTGGGTAATGGCGTCTATTTCATCGTCATCAAACAGCCTTCGGGTAATACCACCCGAAAAGTCATAATCCTGAGATAGTTTTTTGCCTAGCAAGATCAATCTCGGCGTCTGTTGACCTTTTTCCCCTTTTGCCCACAGGCTTACCTATACTGACTCAGGTTTGGGGAGCGGAAAGGCCTAGCGGCCCTCCGGAATACTATTTCGGGGGCTCCTTTTGAGAATATATAAGTCCGTTTATCTATTCGCCGTTCTATCGGTCATCTCGGGTTTTTACGCCATGCTCCCCATGGGTTGCGGGAAAGATTCCGGCCCCTCCGCCCCCGTCACTGTCATGGAACTGGTGACCGCTTCCTTCACACCCACCTTTCCCCCTGGGACTTTGACCGCCACAGGCACGCCGACTTTAACAGCCACCGCCACTAAAACCTCAACGCCTTTGCCTTCCGATACCCCCGTCACCATCCTGGTGACCGCCACCTTTACGGTCACTTCCACACCCACTAATACGGCAACCCTCACCAATACCACCACGTTCACCGATACGCCAACGATCACCGATACACCCACCTCCACGGACACTCCGACGGTCACTTTCACCAGCACCATCACGGACACCGCGACGGTCACCCCGACGGCCACACCCCATCTTGTGTATTACACCATTACCGTTACGGCCACTGCCAATTGGAGCGGTAATTGTTATTACATCACTGGTTTTAGCGGGGGAACGCCTGTATGGAGTTCCAGTTATTCTATTTCCGGGCCAGCTGGAACTGCTACTTATACGACCCAAGCTACTCCAGGAAGTTTCACGGCCGGTCAGCTTGCGATAATGGTTGTTAATCCTATTTTAGTAACATCTCCATTTCCAACCATCACGGTAAACATCGTTGACGCTTATACTGATCAAGTTTTAGCGACGGAGACGAATACAGGGGAAATAGTCGAACCATACATTTACTTTTGATCATTGAATGGATCAAACCATCCACTTTGAGAACAAACAGGTAGAGGTTCCACCGTCCCAGGTCTCCAACCTCGGAGCCATCAGGGGAAGTGAACTTAGCGGGAGGGGAAGAACGTTCAAGCACCAATCTCCATTTTTTGAAAGGGAGACCGGTCTGATGCCTCCAATTATTTAAAACCCCTTCGGCCTTGTGGCCGAGGGGGTTTAGTTTTTTTACCTATAACCTTGTGAGAATATAAAGTTCAAAGTCCGGTGATCGACCTGTCTTGAATAGGTTTCCAGCCCCAGTAAAACCTAATCAAAATTGGCTTTAGAAAAAAATTCGGCAATTATTTCCCATTTAAAATCAACGTTTTGGCCTAGCCAGCTGAATAAAATAATTCACACGATAAAACAAGGGGTAAAATTAGGCATATTCTCAAGGCGGTGGTCGGATATGGTTTTTTATGAATAAAAACATTATTAGAACTGCCGGGCTTTGCTTGGTTTTAACGGGCTATTTATTACCCCTAGTGCCCCGTCAAGCCCAAGCCAACTGTAACGCCATCACTTGGGACACTCAAAAGTCGATCGGCACCGGCACTTCCCAAACACAAACCACTAAAACAACCGCTGCCCAGAACGCTGTCGCCGGGAATTTCTTTGTCGCGGTCGTGGTCACCGGCGACGCCTTTCCCGCGAGCGTACCCACGGCCATATCGGACCTAGCGGGGAACACCTGGACGAACCAGGTCTCCATCAACAGCACCGTGTCCACCCCGGGCCTTTTCATCTATACGGCGCCCATCGTTACAGGCAACGCCGCGGATACCGTCAAGATCACTTTCAGCGCGAAACAAACATTCAATTTCATCGTGGGGCAGTACAAGGGAGTGGCTTCCGTCAGTTCGACCATCGTGACCGCGACCGGAAACTCCCTCGCGCCTTCCATCACCTATACCGGCGCCACGACCGGCAATTACGTGGTGGGCGCCATGGCGATCCTGGTAAAGAACGTTCAAACCAAGGCGACGGGCAATTTAAGAAGGGCCATGGACGCCTCCACCCTTGGTTCGGCGCTCATGGACAGCGTCAGCCCCGCCAGCGGCAACGTCACCCTCACTTCCACCTATACCTCGGCGGCGTTGAACTGGCAAACCGCCGCCATCCAATTGGTGATATTGCCTTGCACCCCGACGTCGACCTTCACCACCACCAACACTCCGACCGTCACCAATACCGCGACCATCACTTCCACTCCGACGGTCACACCCACGGGAACTTTGCCGCCAACCTACACCCCCACCATTACGGGGACGCCGACGGACTCCTCCACTTTCACCCCTCTCCCCACCAACACCTTCACCATCACCCCTACCCCCACCCCGCCCGGGGCCTGGAACTGCCTCAGCCTGTGGCAGTCCAGCGATACCGACCCCTGGGGAATGGCCGAGGATTCGACGGGCACTTATCTTTACGTAGCGGACGGGGCCAACAGCAGTATCGACGTGTTCAGCGTAGCCACCGGGGCCGAGCTGGCCAACTGGACCGTTCCAGCGGGCACCAACGGCAACAGCTTTCCTTTCGGGGTCGCGGTGGACACTGCGGGAAAGGTTTACGTGACCGACACCAACAACAACCAGGTGGATATTTCCTGGGGATATAACACGGGCCACACCACGGGGTCCAACAACACCCAATGGGGGAGCGCCGTACTGAATACCCCCTGGGGCATCGCCGTCAACGCGGCCGGCACCACGGTCTACGTGGCCGACAATGGCGACACAAGGGTGGCTTACTTCAAGGCGAATGGGACCTCTTTGGGCGAATTCGGCGGGCCAGCCGACGGCAGTCCGGTGACCTTCAGCAGTCCCACCGGTTTGGTCTATGATTCCGGCGGAAATGTTTGGGTAGGGGACGATGTCACTGAACAGGTCTATGAGTTCACCGCCACCGGCGGCACGCTCGAATCCCAAATGGACGCGAGCAACGGGTTGAAGGGAAGCGAATTCCTCGCCGTGGCCAGTGGCTATGTTTACGTTTCCGACGGGGCGGGGGAAGTGGGGATATACACAACCGGCGGAAGCATGATCGGCATCACCACGCAGGGGACTTCCAGCGTTTTCAAGGACGCGGAGGGTGTGGCCGCGGACAGCGCTGGCAATTGGTTTGTGGCGGATAACATCAACAGCCTGATCTATAATTTCAACATGAGCAACTGCTCGCTGACACCCCTGAACACTTTTACGAGCACCCCTACAAATACCGCGACTAATACTGCCACTAATACTGTCACCAACACGGCCACCAATACTGCAACTAACAGCGCAACTAATACTGCCACTAATACCGCGACCAATACCACGACTAACTCCACGACTAATACCCCGACGAATAGCGCAACTAATACTGCCACCAACACCGCTACGAATAGCGCGAGTGCGACGCCCTCCAACACCTCAACCGATAGCGCTACTAACACCGCCACCAACACCGCGACCAATAGCGCGACTAACAGCGCGACAGCCTCCCAGACCAATACAACAACATCAACAGCGACTGGGACACCAACATCAACAATGACTGGGACCGCTACTAATAGCACTACAAACACGCCTACCAATACCGCGACCAATACCACGACTAACTCCACGACCAATACACCGACGAACAGCGCTACGGCCTCCCAGACCAATACACCAACATCAACTATGACTGGGACCGCTACTAGTAGCGCTACAAACACGCCTACCAATACCGCGACTAATACTCCGACTTCAACTATGACTGGGACTGCCACAAACACGGCCACCAATACTTCCACTAGCAGCGCGACCAATACCGCAACTAATACAGCTACAATTACGGCCACTAATACCGGAACGAATACTCCAACAATGTCTAATACTCCTACAAACACTCCTCCTAACACCGTTACCAATACCCCAACTAATACTCCTACGAACACGAGTACTAATACCGTTACGAATAGTGCGACTAATAGCGCAACCGCCTCCCAGACCAATACTCCAACATCAACAGCGACTGGGACCGCAACTAATACGCCTACGAACACAGGTACTAATACCGCGACCAATACCACGACTAATACCCCGACGAATAGTGACCTGCCCCCGTTCTTTGTACCACTTCCTATCTCACACCATAAGCCCAATTTGTTGAACCCATTAGCGGCATAGGCCTCGTCTTGGGTTCTAAAATCCAAGCTTCGGGAGCTGGCGGCAGTTG
>Ga0326728_10001534_pt1 | contig 81143 bp, 85 predicted proteins | sample MB3enrmetagenome_FD_207602 | JGI IMG/M metagenome (GOLD analysis project Ga0326728, IMG submission 207602) | Lab enriched peat soil microbial communities from McLean, Ithaca, NY, United States - MB31MN | ecosystem: Environmental > Terrestrial > Soil > Wetlands > Peat | place: USA: New York...
TGTTCGGCTTTTCCGCCGGCGGATACACTGCACTGGTAATGCTCGGCGGCATCCCCGACGTGAAACGTTCGATCGCTCATTGTGCCGAGGTTCCGCAGGAACCGGCCTGCAAACTTGGCTTCACGCGAGATTTTGCCAATCCGATTGTTGCGGCCCAACTATCGAAGGGCTGGGTCAAAGATCCCCGCATCAAGGCGGCGGCGATTGCCGCACCTGGCCTTGGCTTCGAGTTCGATCCCGCGAGCATTTCGCGCATAACGGCTGCCATTGACCTGTGGGCGGCCGCGGAAGATGAGAACGTTCCTTACGCGACGAATACGGAAATCATTCGGAATGCGCTGCGCCGTCCGCCACAATTCCACTTTGTCGAGAAGGCCGGTCATTATGCTTTTCTGAAACCGTGCGATCCGCAGATGGCCACCGCGCTTCCCAAACTTTGGGAGAGACTCTGCGTCGATGCACCCGGCTTCGACCGAACTGCCTTTCATGCCCAATTCAACGCCGAAGTCGTGTCCTTCTTCAACTCACGGTTAGCTTCAGACCGGTAGCGTCGCAATCAAGGTTCTCAGTGCAGGGAAGAGTGCTTGGTCCTGGTCTGCTGCACCGCATTCAGTTGATCTGACCCGTCTTTCCCTGCAGTTCCGGTGTACCGTTCCCGTCATTGAGCACGACAGGATCATTGCTCCAAGCGGTCTTCAGATCAGCCTCGATTTGCTCTTGCCGTTTGACTTCGATATTCGCGCCTTGGTCGAGGAGTTTTTGCACCTGTGCGACATCGCCGTTCCCGGCGGCTGTAATCAGTTGGTTGTCCAGGCTGTTGGAGGCTGCTTGGCACGCCGCGAGATGACTCAACGAGAAAACAATGACGGGAAAGATTAATGCTACCAGGGCTTTCTTCATCGCTTCCTCCGCACCTGCACTGGGGGACAGTGCGATTAAATTTTGGTCGGAACCAAACCTATCTGCAGGTCGAGGGAGGGCAGGAGCGCGGTTCGCAGAACAGACCGGAACATCCGTTCTGGCCTCCCGGTCGGCCCACAACGTACGCCTAACCGCCTCCCTGTGCAATGCTCCAGCCAGGTTCTTGACTGCGCAGCTCTTTCGGCGGTTACGGGAAAACCCCAAAGGCCGAAACCGCGGCTATTGTCTATGGCCAGATGCGTGAAACAGCAAAAAAATTAAGGCGCTGGAACCCCGCGAAGGGAGTATGCTTCGGCGCGGCTTGGAGCTAAAACGGAAATGCCGATCTAGGAGAAGCCCATGACAACGTTCCTTCGCACAGTATTCGTAGCCTGTTTACTGCTAGGCCTATCAGCACCATTCGCGGCGGCCCAGGACCAAGAGGGATGCCAGGACCATCCGCTGTTCAACCGCATGCCGAATTACGACATTTACCGCTGTGCCACCAGCGCCTTCGATGCCGTTGATTTTGCGAAGCCCGGGCTCAAGCAGTGGGATACGGATAAGCCTGAGGATTATGAGAGCATCGAGGGCAAGGTCTTCAGCATCAGCTACGCACTGAAAGAAGGAGCCACGCCCCCGAGCGCCCTTCAAGTCATCCGCAATTTTCAGAACGCGACGAAGGCGGCAGGCGGCACCGTCCTGGGAGACTTTGTCACCCCATTCGCCGCCCCTTTGAGCAACACCATGCTGAAGTTCATGGTCGATTCTCCCGGGGGCACTTCCTACAACCGCTACACGAACCTGAAGCTCACCAAGGGCAACACCGAATACTGGGTCAACGTGGCGGCGAGCGACGATTATCAGGATTACAACATTGTCGTGGTCGAACGGCAGGCGATGGCGCAGGATGTGAACATCAACGAACTCGTGGACCAGCTGAACAAGAACGGTTTCATCACGCTGTACATCAATTTCGATACCAACAGCTCCACCATCAAGCCGGAGTCGAACAAGACGCTGGACGATGCTGCCAGCGTGCTGAAGGCTGCGCCGACCCTGTCGGTCCTCGTCGGTGGTCACACCGACAATGTGGGCACGCCCCAGGCGAACATGAAGCTTTCGGAGGAGCGCGCCAAGGCCGTAGTGGCTGCCCTAGTGCAGCGCGGCATCGCGGCCGAGCGTCTCACAGCCAAAGGCTTCGGCGATACGCAGCCGATCGCTGATAACCGGCTCGAGGAAGGCCGGGCCAAGAATCGGCGTGTCGAGCTGGTGAAGCAGTAAGGCATTGCACCCGGCGTTGAGGCTGGTTGCGGAACCGGCGCCGCCCGTTAACCCACGTGAACCTTGTCCCCAGAGGAGGGCCCGGCATAGTGCCGAGCCACCTCTGACGCGTAGTGACTGCCGATGTGCGCGCGGTTTTCCGCGAGCCATTGGCTCAGGCGGGTTTCCCCTGCAGAAGGCCCCTCTGGAGCAAGGAGGTTACCCATGAGCCCCTGGTACTCCTCCCAAGTGAGAACGACGTCCCCAACGAACCAGCCGGTCAGAAGCGTGGAGACATACGCCAGCGGCATTGGCAGGTGAACAAGGCGTGCGGGACGGCCTACTTGCGCGGCAACGAGTCTTACAAGCTCCTCGAAGCTGAACGTTTCTGGTCCAACGGCATCGAGTACAGTATTTCCTTGTTGGCCAACCGCGTCGGCGATCAGCCGCGCCATATCCTCGACGTAGATGGGGCGAATGGCGTAGAGGCCGTCACCGGGGATACCGAACACGGGGAAATGGCGAACGAACCAGGCGATGTTGTTGATGAGAATGTCTTCGAGGCCGAAGATCACGGTAGGCCGCAAAATGGCGTAGGAGAGGCCGGAGTCGATCACCGCTTTTTCTAGTTGAGCCTTCCCCCTGTAATAGCCCAGCGGGGATTCTAGAGATGGGTTGGCGATGCTGACGTGCACGATCCGTCTAACCCCGGCATCCTTCGCAGCCGCGATCAGCGTGCGGGTATTTCGAACCGCAGTCTCAAAGGTCGTCTGTCCGTGCGCGAACCGTACCCAGTAGGTGTTGATCAAAGTGGACGAGCCACGAAGTGTTCGCGTGAGTTGCTCGGGATGATCGAAGTTGTAGGAAAAAACCTGAACCTGGTCACCAAAAGGGTTTGCCCGCTCAGGATGGTACGTCAGAGTGCGGACTTTATATCCACGGGTGAGCAGAAGGCGCGTTGCGTACTTCCCCGTGTAGCTAAACGCGCCCGTGATGACAACCGACCCAGAAGATTCTTCCACGATTAACTCAGAGAGGACGGGCGGCCTAGCTTGCATTTGCTCATTCGTGTTGACTGCGGCCCTCGATGAGAGGATACCACTGCTGCAATACATCGCGACGTGCTTGACAATGCCGAGGGGCGCGGTCATGCTCTGGCCAGACGCGCCCAGAATGCAACGGATTTCGGCTACGTCGTCCGGAAACGAGCGCTGCTCCAAGCTATTTGGGCCGAAAATCTGAGCCAGGACGACGAACGGGCTATGAGTTCTGGGCCGTGCATAGGCTAGCAGAAGAAAGTTGGAACAGCGCGAGGAGCCGGCCATGCCACACCGCGGAATCGCCACGCTTGCTGCAGCTTTGATGTTGTCGTTTCTTTACCTGACCCACTTGGAGACGGAGTTCTTCCTGCTCCACTTCTACCAATCGCTGATCTTCCTGGTGATCATCCTGATGCTGTTTTACTTCGAGGATCGCTACGCCTACATGCTGGGCATGCTCGCGCCGGCGTTCTGGCTCGTAATAACGTACGCCACGGGGTTGCTCGGCGGAGCGGCGCGCCAAGTGGGACGTTTGCTCGAAGCGGAGAGCGTGACTAACGGCGTGAGTCTCATGGCGGGGGTCATCGCGATTCTTAGCGTGTTGATGATTGCGAGCTGCGCGTACCGTTGGAAGCGCGAATTCTCCGGACTGCACAAGTTCGGCAAGACTTTTGCGATCGGATTGATTGTCGTGGTGCTGTACTACGGCATCCTGATCGTGGCGTTCTGGTATTCGATCCCAAAGCCGCCGAAGGCCGCGTAGGCACTTCAAGAGACGCGAGCAGTGCCAAGCGGGCGGGACCCCTAGATTGCTCGCTTCGCCCCAAGCGGCGCGCCTCGGAATACCACCCTTCTTGATTCCCACATGATTCGCTGAAGACCTCGCCAAATGCGGCCGGGGCAAGGCGCTCGTTTGAAATGACGAAGCTGCAGGCCGCGCGTAAGTGCCGGAGGCGGGAGGAAGATGGCGGCATCCCGACTGCGTCGGGACAGGTTCCTGTCACCGCTACGAAGAGCTTCAGAGATGGCCGGAGGGAGGGGGCAGCGGGAGGTTGGCGATTGGCCACAGGGACCCGGGCGTACCCTTGTCGGGATGGGGGGCCAGAGCTACCGTGGGATAAGGGGTACCGGGCGCTGCATTGCGCCGGGACCGCGTGGGACATATGTCCGACGATGCGAAGACCACATCGGCCCGCGCCTTCGTGCGAAGCCTCAACATTCTGTTGAAGTTCGCGCGCCTCTACGGCTTCGACCACGTCCGCACAAATCAGCAATTTGAGACCGCGTGGAGCGAACTGCGCGCGGCCATTCCCGCGAACGCGGACACCGGGCTGCTGCTCGGCGCGACCGGCTCGCAATTGCTGCTGGATGGCACGCCGCTCGAAGCGACCCCGTCCGAGCGGAGCTTCGCACAACTTCTCTCCGCCGCCGGTCTGGCGAGCATTCAATTCTCTCCGAACATCACACAGGAAGAACTCGGGCGATTTTTGCGCGCTTTCCCGACCAGCATGGTGAAACCGTCCAGCTTTGCCGACCAGTTGAAAGCCGCAATCGCAGACTGCGCCGGCATCCGCGTGAACGAGATTCGATTCGTTGCGGAAGACGCAAGCGTGGCGGAAGTTCGCACGGCGGCGCAGCTCACGGCGAAGACGCTCGGAGCCAGCGTGGGACAGCTCAAAGATTGGCTGAACGATCCGCAGAAGCTGCTGCAATTGATCGCCGCAGCGGAGGGCGCGCGCGGCACCGGGACCGGTGGAATCGGCCCTGGCCCGGGCGGCGGTGGCCCAGGTGGCAGTGGCCCGGGCAGCGGTGGCGGGGGAAGCGGCTCGGGATCCGGAGGAGGAGTCTCAGGCAATGTTTCCGGCAATGCCGCTGCGCCTGGCACGGGGGCTGCGGGAGGCGGCGCGCCCATGGAACAAGGGGGACAGGGCGGAGGGGGCGCCGCGGGTTGGAACGTTCAAGACGAAGAGGTTTTCAACATCTTCCGCGTGCTCGGACATCTGGGGCGGAACGCGTCGAATCCTTCCGAGCCCGGCGTAAAGGTGGAGGTGGAATTCGAGAGGAACGTCAGCCAGCTTTCCGGCCCTTCGCGTGACTTGCTGCGGCAGGCGCTGCAATCGCTGGCGGCCAGGACGCAGGGAGCGCAGCCGAGCAAGCCCGCGCTCTTGCGCGTGGCCGAACACCTCGCCATCCGGTTCGCGCTGGAGCGCTACGAGCGCGGCGAAGTGCGCGTGAACGCCGTGCGCGAAATGCTGGACCGGATGAATAAGGAAATCGACGCGCTGCGCGAGGTCCTCGGCTCGCACGAAGAGAAAATGGCGGAGGCGGGACTTTTCGTCGAAGGGCACACGGATGTGTTGGACCGGCAATTCTGGGCCGCGGTGCCGGAGAGCGGCAAGCAGACGGTGCTGAATTCGCCGGACGCGTGGTGCGTCCCTGCACGCAACGTGAAGCAGTACGTGGACGAATTGCGGCGCCGCGGCGACAAGACACTCGCTGCGTCCATTCTGAAGGCGTACGCCTCGTGCGTGCAGCACGAGGAAGCGGAAGCGCGCCGCCGGACTTCGATCGGATTGGCCGAGCTGGCCGAGACCTACGCTGAGGAAGACGGGCAGCCGCTCGTCGAGGCGATCCGGCAAACCGGCGCACAATTAAGCCTGGAACGGGAGACCGAACTGCAGGGACTGGTGAGCGCAGCTTTTGTCCGCCTGACGCAGGAAGCGGGCGCACGGCGAAACTACGCGGGGCTGCTGCAGGCGCTCGATTCGCTCGACAACGTGGAGAACCAGCGGCCAACGTTCGCGCAGACGCTGCGGCCGCGAATCGGAATCGAAAAGCGGATTCCGGAGTTCATCGAAGATTGTATCCGAAACACGCCGATGCCGAAGGACGGCGTCGCGGTCCTGCAACGGATCCCGCGGCCCACGTTCGAGAACCTGATCACGCAGTTCAATCATAAAGCACAGCGCACTGATATGCAGAAGTTGGCCGATTTGGGCAAAGAGATCGGAAACGAAGGCGTCTCGCTGCTGCGCGAATTGGTTCGCACCGGAACAGCCGCGGAAGCGACCGAATCGATCGCGCTGCTGAGTCGCCTCGATCCCGAAGCCATCGAGCGCTGGCTGCCGGATCGTCTGCGCGACTGGCCGCGCATGAATCAGGACCGCATGGTGCGACTGCTTTCGTTCGGCGGCGCGCCACAGCGCGGGTGGCTGCTAGTCTCGATGCTGAATCACCTCGAGCTCATCCTACAGCCCCTTGCGCTCGATGAAGTGGGGATGAGCGGCGACGCCACGTGCGCCGATACGCTGCTGCGCTTGGCGGGCGCGGAGGAAGGAACTTCCGCGAGCCCGTATTTGCGGCTAAAAGCAATCGAGGCGCTCGGGCGGCTCCGCGTGGCCACGGCGGCGGGCATGCTGGGACAAATGGTGGAAGCGCGGCGCGCGTGGCGCTGGACGTTTCACACGGAATTGCGAATCGCAGCGCTGCAATCGCTGTGGAAGATCGATCCGGCGGCAGCGCAAGCGCTGGCGGGGCGGAGCGGGTTGGACAAAGAGGAACTGTCACTCGGGCCGCTCGATCCCGATCCGGAAGCGGCGCGGTACCGGCAGCGGCGGTACGTCCGCGTGCGGCTGGCCACGCCGATTCCCGCGGTGGCGTCCTCCGGGCGAGAAGCGCAGCGGCTGGAAGTGGTTGGGTTGAGTTTGAGCGGCGGAATCGGTATCGGCGACCGTCACATGCATCCGGGCACGCTCGCGACGCTGAAGCTGGGCTCGGGGTTGCGTCCGATTCGCGCGCAGGTCTTGATGCGCGATGCGCGTGCGCAAGGCCTGACCTTTGAGTTTGCGGAAATGGATCTGGACGAACGCAACCGGCTGCGCCGGCTGCTTCTCACTCTTACCGCTCCCGTTGTCGCAAATCTGGAGACGCAAGAAACGCGCTGACGGCAATCGGCGATCTGCCGGCCGTTGCGCGGGCGCTCCGCTGCGCGATTCCTCTCGCCAGTAGATCCCCATCGAATGACAGCCGGTGTTCTTCTCAGTGCAGGAAACGCTGCATCAGAAGCGGCTGACCCGGTTCACTCGATGCGATCCGCGTACAGCCGCTCGCCGCGGATACTCACTTCGATCGAGATTGGCGGCCGAAGCGCTCCGCCTTGTACGATCTCACCACGCACCCACGCGCCGTCGGCGATCGCGCCCATGCGGAGTGGATCGAATACGGCACCATTGCAAGGGTCTCCGACCATCGGGTGCCTGGCCTCAAAGCCGAATTGGCTCGAAAGCGTCTTGGTCTCGGTGACGTAAACCAATTGGCATTTCCCGTAGGGCTCTTCGAGCGAAAATGCCCAGTAGGACTCGCTGCTTCCTGCCGCGCCCGGCAAGCGCACGACGATCGCGGGAACCTCTTCGCGGGTATCCGGCCGGATGAAGGTAAAGGCCACGGAAGACCACGGCTTCGAGAGCTCATCGAGACGCGCGATCTCGCCGGGCGCGACGCGCTCGGGCTTTGCTTCGGGAGGGGCGGGCAGGGGAGTTGGGGCAGTGACATCCTGCATGTCCGCGTCCGGCGAGGTGGGGGCTTTCGGCCGGCTTTTCATCGCGTGGAGTATCCAAAACCCCATTGCGAAGACGAGGAGCAAAACTGCGCCGATAAAGATCAGCGCGCGCAAACCGCGATTCGACAGCCGTCCTCCGGCGAGATCGGACGATGCGGCGCGCTCGTTGCTCAACCCGGGGATTGTGGGCATTCCCGGGTGAAAGCGATCCGAGGATGATTTCGTGCCGTCCATTGGGCAGCGTCTTGCTGTGCGGGCTCCGCCCCGTCCTATTCGCGACTGGCGAGGGTGACGGAGTGGTGCCTCACGTAATCATTCAAGTTAGAGAGACAAAGCAAAATCTCGAGTAACCGCGTGCGCTGGAGCGAATCGGCGCCCGAATCTTTCCTCGCCAAAGCGTTGGCGGCAAATTCCGCCTGACTGAGAAGCCAATCGAGACTTCCGGATTCCACGGGCCGACCTTGTTGACACATCTCCATCGCAACTCCCAACCGAAGAAAAACGCGCTCGAGGTAATGGTTCAAGCAGAGTCCCTCCCCCGAAAGCGCGGGAAGAACAGCTTCCGCACAACCTTCCGTGCGGCACTGGGCAGCCGTCGTCATGACACACCCTCCCCAGACTCCATCGCGTGAATTTCATGCAAGAGGCCTGCCAGTGCAAATCGCGCGGCCGGACTTGCAAATGCAGGATTTAGGGGAGGGGCGGCATGCTCGTCCGCTGGGGAATGAATTGGAGTGGATAGAAAGTAGCCAAGCTGGGAAGTTGGAAGTGCGAAGCGAAACGCTTCCTTCGCAGACTTCCGGCCTGAGTGCAAGAACGGGAACGAGCACGCAACGACGTCGCCGGCAACCTTACACAAGTCCGAGGCCCCCGTGGTGAAGACCTCCGCATAACCACATCGCAGTGAGCTGACCGGGCGGGCCGGACTCCCGCGGTTTTACGTGTCCGGGAAAATCAGCAGATCAGAAATTAAACGCAGGCCCCGCGATGATTTGAAAGTTCTGCTGATTGCCGCTGAGGACGTGAGTGCCCAAGTAATCGCCTTCGACACGCAAATAGAGCCGCGGCGCAAGCTTGTAGTCAATCCCAGCGCCGACCACATAGCCCAACCCGGAGTTACTCCCGATTTTCCCCGCCTGCCAGAAATGGTAATACGCGTCCCCGACAAGGACGTGGCCCCAGGGCTCTACCTTGCGATTCCGTCGGTAACCGAACCTTGCGCCGCCGCCCGCAAAAAGCGTCTTCACGTCCTGCCCGACGACACCAATCGGCTTGTCAGTCCAGCTGCCGAAACCGGTGCCCAAGTTAGCTTCGACCCCCACCCAATCGTTCAGAAACCACGCGAAACCGAAATTTAGGCCGTTGTCGCGAAAACTAACTCCCTGGAAGTTTCTAAAATCGGTGAATTGATAGCCCACGGCGATCTGCTTATTGAACTCATCGACTGAAGTCGATTGCTTTTGGGCCGCTGGATCGCCAGCTGGGCTGGGAGCCGCAAGCGTCACCGTTGAATCCTGAGCAGAGGCCGTCAGAGAAAGTGCCAAAATGGCCCCGCAAAGCATAAGAATCTTACGCATGAGAACGATCCTCCCGGTACTCATCCAGTCCGCACTATACTCTGCTTCATATTGAAGGGGAGAGGTTCCTGTGTCTATGCAAAATGGTGGGTTAGTTTTCCGTGGAGTCAACATGTGTCGTGACGGTACAGTGTGACCGAATTGGGCCTCGGAAGAGCTGATTTAAGCGGCCTTCCCACAGCATTTTTTGTATTTCTTGCCGCTGCCGCAAGGGCAGGGGTCATTTCGCCCAACTTTTGCGCCGGTGCGAATGGGCTTCGGCGCCTCGGCCTGCGCTGCCCCAGCTTGGTATTGCAGATTCTGCTGCTGCCTTCGCTGGCGCCTCTCGATTTCGCGGGCTTGCTCTTCCGGCCGCGTCGGCTGCACTAAGAAGAGATAGCGGATCGTTTCGGTGTCAATGCGGCCCATCATGTCTTCAAAAAGCGTGAAGGCTTCCTTCTTGAATTCGACGAGAGGATCCTTCTGCCCGTAGCCGCGCAGCCCGATGCCTTCCTTCAAATGGTCGAGGCTGAGGAGGTGATCCTTCCATTGAGTGTCCACGCGGTCCAGGATGATGCGGCGCTCGAGCCAGCGCATTAATTCAGCGCCGAACTGCTTTTCCTTCTCCTCGTAGCGCTGTTTGACCTTTTCAACCAGGGCTTGCGCCAATTCGGGATGGCTTGTCTGTGAGGGGTCAATTCCGACCGCCTTGAGATCGATTCCAAACTGGTTTAGCACCTCGCCCGCAAATTGAGCGAGGTTCCATTTCTCGGGATGCTCGTTCGAGGGACAGAACGTATCGACGAGCTCAATGGCGATGTCCTCGGCAATTCCGAGCGCGTACTGCTTTTGATCTTTCCCTTCGAGAGCGGAGCGGCGAATCGAGTAAATCGTTTCGCGCTGCTTGTTCATGACGTCGTCGTATTCGAGAAGGTGTTTGCGCGCCTCAAAGTTTTGCGCTTCGCGCGCCACTTGCGCGTTTTCGATGCGGCGGGTGATAAGCTTCGATTCGATCGGCACGCCTTCCGTCATGCCGAGGCGGAACATCAAGGCCTTGACGCGCTCGCCGCCGAAAATCCGCAGCAGGTCGTCTTCGAGAGAAAGGAAAAATCGAGAGGAGCCGGGATCGCCCTGGCGGCCGGCGCGGCCGCGGAGCTGATTGTCGATCCGGCGGGCCTCGTGCCTTTCGGTTCCGAGAATGTGCAGGCCGCCAAGCGCAACGACTTCGTCATGCTCTCCGCGGCACTGTTCGACGAATTGATCGTAGGCAGGTTTCCACCGGTCGTGAGGAACCTGGAAGATGCGGCCTTCGTGCTGGAAGAGCACCATGTTGGGCGAGGCGCTGCCCTCCGCGCCTTGCGAGCCTTCGGCGCCGACTACCGCCGAGGCGGCCGCGTAGGGAATTGCCAGTTTGTCCTTGAGGCAGTATTCACGCGTCATGGCTTCGGGATTGCCGCCGAGCAGAATGTCGGTGCCGCGACCCGCCATGTTGGTCGAAACCGTGACAGCGCCCTTGCGGCCGGCTTGAGCGACGACTTTGGCCTCGCGCTCGTGTTGTTTAGCGTTCAACACCTGGTGCGGGATGCCCGCCTTCTTGAGCAATTCGGAAAGGTGCTCGGATTTCTCAATCGAAATCGTGCCGACAAGCACGGGCTGACCGGACGCGTGAAGCTGCCGGATGCCGTTTGCGAGGGAGCCGTCTTCCTGCATGATTCCGTCCACGACGGCCACGAATTTCTCGCCCTCCGTCCGGTAAACGACGTCGGCAAATTCATGGCGGCGGAGCGTGCGATTCGTGGGGATGACGCAGACTTCGAGCTTGTAAATTTTATCGAACTCGGCGGCCTCGGTTTCGGCGGTGCCGGTCATGCCCGAGAGCTTCTTGTACATGCGGAAATAATTCTGGAACGTGACCGTCGCGAGGGTCTGGTTCTCGCGTTCGATCTTGACGGCCTCCTTGGCTTCGACGGCCTGGTGCAAACCATCGGACCAGCGGCGCCCGGGCATTTCGCGGCCGGTGAATTCGTCCACGATGATGACTTCGCCGTTTTTGACGACGTAATCGACGTCGCGTTTGTACAGCGAGTGGGCGCGGAGGGCCTGGTAGACGTGATGAATCGTCTCGATGTGGGTGGGGTCGTAGAGGTTTGAAAGGCTCAGGAGGCGCTCGCACTTGCTGACGCCTTCCTCGGTCAAAGTCGCGGTGCGGTGTTTTTCGTCAACGGTGTAATCAATGTCCTGAATCAGCTTCGGAATGATCTTGTCGATGCGATAGTACTTGTCGGTGGATTCTTCGGCGGGACCGGAAATAATCAGCGGCGTGCGCGCCTCGTCAATCAGGATCGAATCGACTTCGTCCACGATTGCGAAATTGTGTCCGCGCTGAACGCAATCAGCGAGATCGTACTTCATGTTGTCGCGCAAATAATCGAAGCCAAATTCGTTGTTTGTGCCGTAGGTGATGTCGGCGGCGTAGGCGGCTCGGCGCTGCTCGTCATCGAGATCGTGGACAATGACGCCGACGGTGAGTCCAAGCGCGCGGTAGATGGGCCCCATCCATTCGGCGTCGCGGCGAGCCAAATAATCGTTCACGGTGACGATATGAACGCCGCGCCCGCCGAGCGAATTCAGGTATGCGGGAAGCGTGGCGACAAGCGTTTTCCCTTCGCCGGTCTTCATCTCGGCGATCTTGCCCTGATGGAGAACAATGCCGCCGATCAACTGGACGTCGAAGTGGCGCAATCCAATCGTGCGACGACCCGCTTCCCGCACGGCTGCAAACGCGGGAACGATCACGGGCTCGTACGCGGCGGCAACGCGATCCTTATACTGCGGGTCTTCCGGGTCGAGTTCCTTGAGGGCGCCTTGAACCACAGCGCGCAGTTCGAGAGACTTGGCGGCGAGATCGGCCTCGCTGAGTCGCTCGTATTCCGCAGCCAGCGCGTTGATCGCGGCCACATGCGGCTGGATTTTCTTGATGTCGCGCTCGTACTTGGTTCCAATAAATCGAGCAACGACCTTGTCGATCAAATCTTGGGGTCGCATCAAATTCCTGGAGAAGCGTCTTCCCGGGACGGCCCGGAGGGCGTCCGGCGCCGGGTTGCAGAAGAAGCAATTCCCCGGACGCGCGATTGCGTTTGAAGCGAAATGCGCATCAATTTATTGTACATTGCCGCGCGCACCGGGCGCAAAGAGGGTTGCCGCTCGCGAGGGCGATCCAAGGCGGAGGCGTGAAGGCTCGATGGTCGATGAGTTCCACGTGCTCACGACATCCGGCGGCCGGAGTTGCCGAAGAGGAAAGGCGTTGATAGTATGAAATGTCGGTGGGTTGCTTCCATGAGTTTGGGCTCTCCCCGTGTTCCGCAAGGCGTTGAAACCGCTCGAGCCAGCAAAGGTCTAGACATGCGCAGAATCAGAATGAAGGGCGTGGTGGCGGCACTGGCCGCAATGTTCCTGCTGGCCGGAAGCGTCTGCCGAGCCGACGATCTGAAAAAACTGCCCAAAGATTACCGCGACTGGCTGGAACGCGACGTCGCGTACATCATCACAAGCGAGGAGCGCTCGGCGTTCTTGAAACTGACCTCGAATGACCAACGGGACAAGTTCATCCAGCAATTTTGGGAGCTTCGGAACCCGACACCTGGGTCGCCGGATAACACCTACAAGGACGAGATTTACAGGCGAATCGCTTATGCGAACGAGCGTTTCGGCGCGGGCTCGGGCACCGATGGATGGAGAACCGATCGGGGGCGCGTTTACATCACGCTGGGTCCGCCCGAACAAGTAGCCAAGTACTACAACGCGAACAACCTCTTCCCGATGGAGATTTGGTTTTATCAGGGGAATCACCCTGCATTGCCATCTTATTTTTACGTCGTCTTCTACAACAAAGAGAACTTGGGAGATTTCAAGCTGTACAGCCCCTACATGGATGGCCCGGACAAGCTCGTCACGGGAGTGGAGACAATCAACGACAAGGCCTCCGCTTACCAGGTCGTCATGGATTCGCTGGGGTCCGAAGTGGCGCGGACGACGCTGAGCCTTTTGCCCGATGAGCCGGTGGACACGACGAATTTCCAAATCAGCCTAGAATCGGATGTGTTGCTGGGCACGATCAAGGGCCTGGCGAACAATCCGTTCACGAAGGAAGAATTGAACCGCAGGCGCGAGAATTTGGAGAGCGTGACGTCGCGCATCATTGTGGAAGGGCAAGACCTCGAGATCGTCACGATGCCGGTGCGCGATTCCACGGGCCTGACTCGCTGCGATTTCCTGATCCGGCTGGCGCACCCTCAAGACTTCACCATTGGTCAGAACACGGCCGGCAAGGATTACTACTCGATAGCAGTTCGCGTCCGAGTGCTCACTGCGGACAACAAATTGGTTTTCACGTATGAGAGGTCGGTTTCGGACACCCTGGAGAAGGACACCTACGAGCAAATCAAAGACGAAGTTTTCGGGTACGAAGGCTCGCTGCCGTTGCCGCCGGGAAAATACCACCTGGATTTTCTGCTGACGAACTGGCTGAAAAAGACAGGGCTGCACGCCGAAAGGGACGTTGTGGTGCCGGCGCTGCCCAAGAATGGGATGCTGATCGCCAACATCCTGCCCTTCTCCGCCGCTCAGAACGTGGATCCAGACCGAGCCGACGTTACACCATTCGTTATGGGCGGAGTGCACTTTGATCCGTTGACGCCGAGACAGCTCAACTTTTCCCCGGAGCAGAATCTGCAGGTCGTTTATCAGATTTGGGCGCCGCCGACCGATCCGCACACCTACATGGGCCAAAAGCTCGACGTTACTTATGGGGTTGGGCGGCCATCAATCGCAGTCGGCAACAAGACCCTGCAGGAAGAGATTCCCATGGAACAGTTTGACGCTTCAGGGTCCCTGGTGAACGGAAAACGCGTTCCGCTGGCGGATGAGCCCACGGGGAACTACTTGTTGACCGTCTCACTGAGCCAGCCGGGATGGTCGGAGCGGCCCTTTGGAACACTGAATTTCAAGGTCTTCCCGGGAGCGCCCTCGCCCGTGGCATGGGATGTGACCGACCCTGATACGCTGGCCGACCTTCAAAAGGGCATTTCGGACGAAGAGCGTGGTCAATGCCATGTGGCGCAAGGGCAACCCGCTCTGGCGCTGGTCTGGTTTCGGAGAGCGTTGGAGAAAAACCGCGTCAATGAAGCTTCGCGAGAGAACTTGGTGGATTACTATTTTTCGCAGAAAGACTTTCTCACGGTGGTCCAGTTGTACAACCAAGACGGCCTGACCGATTCAACTGGGTTGGAGACAATCCTGAGGGTCTCGGACAGCTTCGATAAGACTGGCGACCCGCAAAAGGCCATTTCTGTACTCGAGGCAGCCCTTGCTACACGCCCGGAGAGCGGACCGCTGTTTCTGGCGCTCTCCAAGTATTACCACGAAGTGGGGAATGACAAGAAAGCTGAAGAGCTTGCGCACCGGGGACAGGTCTACCTTGACCAAGGAACGGGTGGAACAAACTGAGAATTAGGGCAAGCTGTTGCAAGATTCCATAAATGGAATTCCGGGGCAAGTTTTCTATAACATTTGGAACTCGGCGTATCCAGACCTTCCGCAAATGTCTCTATCCTATATACAGCGAATGAGTTAAGTGTTCGTTATATGCGTCCAGATTTGGCACTACGGGTGCTAAGTTGTGGGATGTGCGTAGCTCCAGGTGGTGGAGCGCGCGGGGCCCTTGCCCGGCCCTCCGTGGTGGGTTGAGACTCAGAATCGGCGACTTTTCAGGAATTCAAAGGAGCATTTCCGATGAAAAGGAAGTGGTCTACTCGCTTTGCATTTGCATTTGTGGCCGTTTGCCTAGCATTCGCCCTGCCTTCATTCGCTCAGGATACAACGACGCACGGAGCCCTTGGCGGGGTTGTTTACGACACGACGAACGCGGTTGTCCCCGACGCGGCAGTCACAATTACAGGCCCGACGGGGAGCCTAGCGGGTGGCACAAATGATCAGGGAGCTTTCCTGTTCCAATCATTGATCCCCGGTTTCTACACCGTCCGGGTTCAAAAGCAGGGCTTTAAGGTCGCCGAGGTCAAGGGCGCGGAAGTCTTGATTAACAAGACGACGAGCATCCGCGTGACGATTGAGCCTGGCGAACTGACCCAAACGGTTGAGGTCGCGGCGCCGACTTTCACGGTGGACACGACCTCAAGTTCAGTGAACGAGGGTCTGCCGGACACGTTCCTCAGCACGCTTCCGCTGGGTCGGGGCGTGGCGGGGGCGTTCTATCTCAGCCCGGGCGTGGCAAATGGTTTGGGCACAGGCCATGCGAACCCCTCGATCTCGGGCTCCACGGGCTTGGAAAACCTGTATCTTGCCGATGGTGTTGCCTTGAACGACCCGTCTTACGGCGGGCTCGGGGTGTTTTCTTTGCTCTACGGGCCTCTCGGCACTGGGATAACGGAGTCATTCATCAAAGAAGTGGAAGTCAAGACCGGCGGCTTCGAGCCGCAATATGGCCGAGCGAGCGGCGGAATCGTGCAGATGGTGACGAAGTCGGGCGGCACAGAGACACACGGAACGATCGGCGCTTACGTTCAGATGCCAAAAATGCAGTCACTTTACGAAAACAGCGACGACTACCCCGACCAGCTCAACCTGTACGGAAAAAACCTGGAAATTGGAACCTATGAAGGAGATTTCGAGCTCGGCGGGCACGTACCGGGTTTCGGTAAGCACCTATTCTATTTCGGGACATTTGCCCCGACGTCCGATCCGTACGTGGACGCCCCGGCTGTGGGATCGGGGCTGTTCACGATTTATAAAGGCCAATTCACGCAGTGGCGAGACACATGGCAGTGGGCGGGCAAACTAACGTGGAACATAAATGACAAGAACACGATCGAGTCCTCTGCATTCGGAGATCCCTCGGAGACCAACAACGTCCCGCCTCCAGGGCTCTGGAATGCGAACAACACCACGGTGAATTCTCACTGGAATTACGGCAGCCGGAGCTGGGCGACTCGTTACAACGGGACGCTGGGTTCCACGCTGCTGGTAGACGTAGTGTTTCGGTATAACTGGAACGACTTCACCGAGACACCGGCTCAGAACATTTACCAGATCGAGGACCTGACTCAAACGGCTGGACTTGCCGGTCAGCGCGGCGCGTTTTTTGCGCAGGGTTTCGGATTCCTCGCTAACTATCAGGGAAATACGCGCGCCGTTAACTTTGACGTGTCCAAGATTTATCATTTCGGAGGACAACACACATTCAGCTTCGGTTATGACTGGGAATTCCCGGTCTACAACGCCATCCAAAAGGAGAGCGGTCCGACGTACGCCATTCCGAGCACTAACTTCGCGGGCGCCTCGGACGGCGCTGCCGCCGACGCTATTGGCAAGATGTCGGATGCTAACTTCCAACTGGTGCTGGCCTCGAGCATTACCGGGGGAGGCGGGTGCACACAGTGCCCGCTGATGAACGTGCCGGGCTATTCGACCCTGCAACCCGTTGCGCTTTACCAGGTTAGGGGCCGGTTTGACGGCGGGCTCACCGCGAGCACGGGGAAGGACCACGCAGCGTATGCGAACGACTCGTGGCAAATGGGCACGCACGTCACGCTCAGTGCGGGTGTGCGCTGGGAGCAGCAACGGCTGACGGGGAACCAGGTTGAGCACGTATTCAACGACATGTGGGAGCCGCGGATCGGGTTCATTGTGGATCCGAAGGGGGACCGCAAGTCGAAGATTTACGCAAACTTTGGACGCTATGCGTACGAACTTCCGCTCGACATGGCGGTAAGGTCGTTGAGCGAGGAGGAAGACTCGTTTGCGTACTTCGCTCCGGCGTACACGACTAATGGGAGCGGACAGAAGATCGTGACGCTGAACTCGCTAGGCACCGTGACACCGATTCTGAATGCGGCGCATTTGCTCAATGAAAGTTGCCCCGGCGGAGAGTGCACTAGCTCGGGTGGAATTCCGCAGGGCTACGGGACTGCCATTTCGGGCGGCGAGCCATTCGGCACGGGCACGAGGATGGAGTACACCGATGAGTTCGTCGTCGGCGCCGACCATCAGTTCCGTGGCGGGGTTGTTGGAAGCGTGAAATTCATTGACCGTCGTCTAAAGCGCATCATCGAAGACCAAGGCGGCATTTCGGTGGAGCAATTTGAGGCCCTTGCTTACAACGGTGGTAGTCTCAACTACTTCATCGGCAACCCCAGTGCCACGTCGGACTATTTTGTGAACCCGAATGAAATCACGTTTTCCCTCGGGCAAGAATTCACCGGGGGCGAGCTTCCGGCCGCATGCTACGACAACAACGGATATGCGACGCCCTACGTTGCGCTCAACATGCAGAGCAGTCTGGGCGTGGTTGCCGGAACCTACGTCGGCAGCGCATGCTTCCCGTCTGTGAACATGAATCCGTGGACCAATGCATCCACGGGTGCGATCCTTCCCGGGGCTCTCTTCGGAGGCGAAGAGCAACCTGACGGTAAGCCAGACGGTTACAAGCAGCCAGAGCGGATTTACGACGCCGTGGAATTCGAGGTCAACAAGTCGTTCAGCCACAATTGGCAGATGGTGGCCAACTGGCGAATCGCGACACTCCACGGCAACTATGAGGGAGCCTACCGGAATGACAACGGTCAGAGCGACCCGGGAATCAGCTCTCTCTTTGATTTTACAAACGGGGATCTCGGCTTGCTCGGGTGCCAGCAGTGCAACGGCCCTCTGAATACGGACCGGCGGCACATCGTGAACGTCTTTGCCTCCTACGTGCTTGACCGCAGCAAGCTGAAGGGGATGACGTTCGGCACCGGGCTCAACGTGCAATCGGGCGTTCCACTTACGAGCCTGGCGGCACAAGAGGCTTACGGAAACCCAGGCGAGGTGCCGATCAACGGCCGCGGAGACCTCGGACGAGCCCCGGTGACCGGGACGATTGGGGTCCATGTCGACTATCCGATCCGGATTGGCGAGGGCAAGGCTCTCAAGTTGGGCATAGACCTGCAGAACATCGCCAATACAAAGCGTGAACTCCTAATCAACCAGGATGTGGACTTGTCGTTCGGGATCCCGAACGTAAACTTCATGGGGCCGGCGCCGGGGTCAGCTTACTTTGTGGCTCCATTCTCGGCGCGTGCCTTAGTGTTGTTTACATTCTAGGGCCGGCGCGGGACTATCGGGGGAGAACGGCATCGAGCCGTTCTCCCCTTTTTGTTTTTTTGGATTATTCAGGTGGCAAAGTCGATGCGCAGGATGCTTCCTAATATACTCGTCTTTCGTGTGCCGCTGCCCTCGTTGATCCTGATCGCAGCGTCTCTTCTCGCGACATTCAACAATTCCGCCGGCGCGCAGCAACCAGGGCAAGGTGCACAACCGCCGGGTTCGAGCACGCAGGTCGTCAGCCTCCAAGGCCAAGTACGGCACGAAGATGGGACTCCGTTTGGGCGGGGAGCGATCGTCCAGGTGGAGAGCGAACAGGGCGGGATGGCTGCCGAGGTGCAAACCGACTCGGCAGGGAAGTTTGAGGTGGATATGCTGCAGAAGGACCGCTACACCGTGACGGTCCATGCAGGGGGATTCGTGGACGCGCAGCAGGAGGCGGACCTGGACACGTTTCCCCATGCGTATCTCGTGTTCACTCTGAAGCCCGCGCCGGGAGCGAATGGAGTCCCTGCAAGCCCGATTAGCTCCGACCCGATGGTGTCTGCCGCGGACTTGGCTGTGCCGCCCGGGGCCCAAAGCGAATTCGTGAAAGGGCGCAAGCTTCTGGTGGACGAGCACAAACCGAAGGACAGCATCGAGCTTTTCAAGAAAGCCATTCAACTTGCTCCCAATTATCCGCTTGCCTACTTTCTGCTCGGTACGGCGTACATGGACGACCAAAAATGGGGCGATGCGGAAGATGCCTTGAGCAAGGCCATTGCGAATAATGACAAGCTGGGACCGGCGTATCTCGCATTAGGCTCGTGTTTGAATGCGGAGAAGAAATTCGCCGATGCCGAGAAGCCGCTGCTCAAGGGGCTGGACCTCATCCCCGATTCGGCGCAAGGCCAATACGAATTGGGCTGGACCTACTATTCTCTCGATCGCTGGCAGGACGCCGATCCACACGTCCGAAAATCGCTCGCACTCGACAGCACGTTTGCCCCCGCGCACCTCGTGATGGGGAATATTCTGCTGCGCGAACGGGACGGCAAAGACGCCTACCACGAATTCAATGAATACCTGCGGCTCGATCCGAAAGGGCAGTTCGCGGACGCGACGCGGGACCTCGTTAAGCGCCTCGATAAAGCTCTCACGGACTCGGGCATCGCGCACTGATTCCCCTCCAGGTTTGATTCACTCAAATGTCGGGCAATCTCAGTGTTGCTTGCTACTCCCAGCTCATGGTGGTGGCGTTGCCGGCAGGGAGCGAGTTGGAGTGGGCGAGGAAGAATTCCACCAGGCGGGCTTCAGCCCAGAAGCGGTCCACGCCGGGCCAGCGCGAGAGATAGCCGCAATGGCCACCGTGTTCGGTCAATTCCAGGACAATTTGCGGGTTTTGTAGCACGTCTGGAACGCGCAACGAAGCGTGCGGCACGATGGGGTCGTCCTTCGCTGCCAGGACGAGCGCAGGAACGCTGACGTTGCGGACGCAACGCAGGGCGCTCGCGCGAAAATAGTAGTCGCTGGCGCTTTGAAAACCGAAATGCGGCGCGGTGATCCGATCGTCAAAATCGCGAACCGTGCGCACCTTCTCTAATCCATCGAGCGGAATAGCGTCCGGGAAGAGCGCTGCTTTCCGGCTGGCACGGGCCTTGAGGCTGCGGACGAAGCGCCACTCGTAAAGGAAATTCCGCGGCTCGGAGATCGCGTCCGCGCACGCCGCGAGATCGAGAGCGGGGCAGACGACCCCCACCGCCTTCAATTGCGACGGAGCGGCATCTCCGAATTCACCGGCCATCTTCATCACGAGATTGCCGCCCATCGAGTACCCGCCGAAGAATACTTCGGCGAAACCGTCGCGATCGATGAGGTCGCGCAACACCGCGGCGTAGTCGCCGGACAAACCGGAATTGTAGAGCGTCGGACTCAAATTCTCAGTGCCGCCGCAATTGCGCTGGTTCATGCGAATGACGTTGAATCCCGCGCGAGACGCCTTCTCCGCGATGCCGAGCATGTAGCCGGAATCGCTTGACCCCTCAAGGCCGTGCACGAACACGAGCACAGGGCGATGGAGGCGATCCCGCTGCCAGTGCGCGTCGCCGCGCAAAACCGTACGGGGCCTCTGCTCGCCGGCAGGCTCGACCTCAAAGAGCCGCGCCTGCGCAGGCGGCAGGTCCGGAAAGCGGCGCCGCACGAATGCGGCTGCGATGGTCATCGCGTGGGCGCTATGAAGCAGAGGATGAGGCTCGAAGGGACGCATTTGCCGAGGCGCCTATCATACTCGACGGCGGCCCGGCGGCGATGCGGTTCAGACCCGGCGGCAAAGAATTTTCGGCGGCCTGCGTCGCTTGACCAGATTCGCAGCGACCCTTAAGATTCCATATGCACGATGAGTGGCCACAGGTTCAACGTGAATCCTTTCATAGCCCAGCGGCACGCCGCTGGGCTGTTGCGTTTGTAAGGGCCTTTCGTCCTCTGCAAAGGAGCGGGAATGCAAGGAACGATTGTGGACGGCCTCACATTTGACGATGTGCTGCTCTTGCCGGGCAAGTCGACCACTCTGCCGACCGAAGTCGATACGCGAACGCAACTGACGCGAACCATTCCTCTGAATATTCCGCTGGTATCCGCGGCGATGGATACGGTGACGGAATCGCGGCTGGCGATCGCGCTCGCGCGACAAGGCGGGCTCGGTTTCATCCACCGCAATATGTCGATCGAACGCCAGGCCGAAGAAGTGGACCGGGTGAAACGCTCCGAGAGCGGAATGATCGTGGATCCGGTGACGATTTCGCCCGAGCAAACCGTTCGGGGCGCGCTCGAAATCATGCACAACTACCACGTCTCCGGGCTGCCGGTCACGCGCGGCTCCGTGCTCGTGGGCATCCTTACGAACCGCGACCTGCGATTCGAGAAGAACCTCGACCAGCCGGTGAGCGGCGTGATGACGAAAGACGGGCTGGTGACGGTCCCGGTCGGAACGACGCTCGAAGAGGCCGAGCGCATCCTGCAGAAGCACCGCATCGAGAAGTTGCTCGTCGTGGACAAGGAATTTCATCTCAAGGGGCTGATCACGGTCAAAGACATCCAGAAAAGACTGGACTACCCGCGGGCCGCTTCCGATGAACATGGGCGGTTGCGCGTGGGCGCAGCCATTGGCGCCACCGGGGATTTCCTGGAGCGCGCCGTGGAGATGGCGCGCGTCAAGGTGGACGTGATCGCCGTGGACACCGCGCACGGGCACTCGGCGCGGGTGATGGATGCGATCCGCAGCATCAAGCGCCGCTTGCCCGAGGTGCAACTCGTTGCGGGAAACGTCGCGACCCGGGAAGGAGCGCGCGATCTCATTGCGCTGGGCATTGACGGATTGAAAGTGGGCATCGGGCCCGGGTCGATCTGCACGACGCGCGTCGTGACCGGCGCGGGCGTCCCGCAGATTACGGCGATTCTGGAATCGGCGCTGGCGGCCAAGGACGCGGGCGTCCCGATCATTGCGGACGGAGGCATCAAATACTCCGGCGACATCACGAAGGCGATTGCGGCCGGCGCATCCGTGGCGATGGTGGGCGGGCTGCTCGCGGGAACGGAAGAAGCGCCGGGAGAAACGATCCTCTATCAAGGCCGCACGTTCAAGTCGTACCGCGGGATGGGGTCACTTGGAGCGATGGAAGCGGGCTCGGCCGACCGCTACGCGCAGGAAGGCGCCCCGGAGGGCAAATCGGTGCCGGAAGGAGTCGAAGGCCGCGTGCCCTACAAGGGGCCGCTCTCGGGGCTTGTGGACCAACTGATCGGCGGCCTGCGCAGCGGCATGGGATACTCCGGAGCGGGCACGCTCGCCGAGCTTCAGGAGAAAGGACGCTTCATCCGAATCACCTCGGCCGGGCTTCGCGAGAGCCACGTGCACGACGTCATCATCACGCGAGAAGCGCCGAACTACCAAGTCGAGTGAAAATCTCAATCAGTCAACGATTGCGCGCCTGGATGCCGACGCTCCTCTGGGCTGGACTCATCTTTGCAATGTCCACGAGCGAGTTCTCAGCCGCCAACACGCTCAACTACATTTATCCCGTCTTGTCCTGGCTCCTGCCCTTTGCATCACACGACACGCTGATGCTGTTGCACGAGTTGATTCGCAAGGGCGCGCACGTGACCGAGTATTTCGTTTTCAGCCTGCTGCTCCTGCACGGAATTCGAGCGGGCCGCAAAGAATGGCGGCTGCAATGGGCCCTAATCGCACTTTTGGTGGCAGCGCTCTATGCTTCTTCGGATGAATTCCATCAGACGTTCGTACCGGGGAGGCACGGATCTCCCTGGGATGTGATGATCGATACGGCGGGGGCAACGCTCGCACAGGTTGTGGCCTATTTGTTTTCTCGCCGAAGAAGGCCGGAACCCACATAAAGAAAACGGCCGCTCCGTTTCCGGAGCGGCCGCAGAATGCCGCGAATTCCAAAGGAAGATCTTAAGCTCTTGCTTCGGCCGTTTCCTTTTCCGTTTCTTCCGGCTCAACCGCCGCCTTCCCTGGCTTTTCCTTTTTCTCTTTCTTGCGAAGTTTCGAGCCAAGCAATTCCAGGATGGCAAGGTTGGCCCCATCGCCCAAGCGAAACCCGGCGTGAACGATGCGCGTATAGCCCCCGGAGCGGCTCGAGAACCGCGGGGCGAGGTCGTTGAAGAGTTTCTGCGTCGCAGCGGGCGTCATCAGATAGGATGCCGCCTGCCGCCGCGATTGAAGCGAATCGCGTTTGCCGAGCGTGATAATCCGTTCGACCAGCGGGCGCGCGGCCTTGGCGCGAGTGAGCGTCGTGGTGATTCGCTCGCGCTCGATGACGTTGGTCACCAGGTTGCGCAGCGTAGCCCGCCGGTGAGCGGGGTTGCGTCCGAGTTTTGAACCTGCGTTGCGGTGTCGCATGTCTGGGGCAAAGCGGGATCAGAGGCCCGCAGTCTCCTCCGAAGTGGGCGGGGCCGTCTGGCTTGGCAGCGGCGGCCAGATGATCCGGCCGTGCTCGTCAAACTTCATGCCGAGGCTCAGGCCCATTTTCTGCAGGATTTCCTTGATCTCGTTGAGAGATTTGCGGCCGAAGTTTTTCGTCTTCAGCATTTCGTTCTCGCTCTTCTGCACGAGCTCGCGGATGGACTGGATGTTGGCGTTCTTCAAGCAATTGTAAGAGCGGACGGAGAGCTCCAACTCTTCAACGGAACGGTCCAAATGCTCGACGCGGGGATCGTTGTAGGACTCGACCGCCTCTTCGGGGATTTCGGCTTGTTCCTCGAAGTTGATGAAGATGCTCATGTGATCCTTAACGAGCTTCGAGGCAAGGCCGATGGCGTCCTGCGGCGTAATCGCGCCGTTGGTCCAGACCTCGAGCGACAGTTTCTCGTAGTCCGTCATCTGGCCCAGGCGCGCAGCTTCGACGGCGTAATTGGCCTTGCGGACCGGCGAGTGAACCGAATCCACCGGGATGTAGCCGATCGGCAGGTCTTCATCGAAGTTCCGGTCGGCGGCGACGTAGCCGCGCCCGTTCTTGACGCGCATCTCGAATTGCAGCTTGCCGCCTTCGCTGACCGTCGCGATGTAGACGGTCTTGTCGAGAACGGCGAAATCGGCGTCTTCCTCAATCATCGCCGAGGTCACGACGCCGGGATTTTCCACGTTGAGGTAAATCGTTTTCGCCTGATCGTTGTTGAGCTTGAGCGGAATCTGCTTCAGGTTGAGGATGATATCGGTCGCGTCCTCAACCACGCCGGGAATCGAGGAGAACTCATGGAGGACGCCCTCGATTTTCACGGCCGTGATCGCTGCACCCTCGATCGAGCTGAGCAGGGCACGGCGCAGAGAATTCCCGACCGTCGTGGCCCAGCCTCGCTCAAACGGCTGCGCTGAGAATCGTCCGTACTTGTCGGTCAGCGACTCGAGTTCCGCCGCCAACCGCTTTGGTTTCTGAAAACCTTTCCACATCGTGACAGTCCCTCCTCCCCGCGACGCGGGGCTCGAAAACCTTTTCCGTGGCCCAATCTACTTCGAGTAGAGCTCGACGATGAGCTGCTCGTTGATGGGCGGCGTTTGCACGTTCTCACGCTTCGGCAACGCAACGACGCGCGCCTTGAGATTCTCGCGATCGAGTTCCAGCCACGGCACCCCGCTCTGGCTCTGCGCGACGTTCCGCGCTTCGAGAACCATGGCGTTCTGGCGCATCTTGTCCTTCAAGCTGATTTCCTCGCCCACGCTCACCAGATACGACGGAATATTGACCTTGCGGCCGTTGACGCGCACGTGGCCGTGAAGAACCAGTTGCCGCGCCTGCGAGCGCGAACTTGCCAACCCAATGCGCCAGACGGCGTTATCCAGGCGCCGCTCCAGCATTACGATCAGGTTCTCGCCGGTGGGCCCTTGCGTGCGCTCTGCCTTCTCGACATAGGTGCGAAATTGCCGCTCGAGCAAACCGTAGGTGCGCTTCACCTTTTGCTTCTCGCGCAACTGTAGGCCGTAGCCCGCGATCTTGGGGCGGCGCGATTGGCCGTGCTGGCCGGGGACGAAGTTGCGCTTTTCAATCGCGCACTTCTCCGTGAAGCACCGAAGGCCCTTGAGAAAAAGCTTCTGGCTCTCACGGCGACAAAGCCTGCAAACCGCTTCTCGATGTCTTGCCAACGACGTTTCTCCTTTTGCGGACCGCGAACTCGTTCGCGCCGCGCTACACCCTGCGGCGCTTGGGCGGGCGGCAACCGTTGTGCGGAATTGGCGTGACGTCCTTGATGTGGACGATGTGCAGCCCCGCCGCCGCCAGGGCGCGAACCGCGGACTCGCGGCCCGAGCCCGGCCCCTTCACCCGCACTTCGATGCTCTTCATCCCGTACTGGTCGCGCGCGACTCCCGCGGCAGTGATGGAGGCCTGCTGCGCGGCGTACGGCGTGCCCTTGCGCGAACCCTTGAAGCCGATCGAACCGGCCGAGGACCAGCAGACGGCGCGACCGTCAGGGCCCGCAATCGTAATGATCGTGTTGTTGAACGTGGCCTGGATATACGCCACGCCGTGCGGCACGACGCGCCGCTCGCGCTTCTTCTTGAATTCCTTCTTGCGCTTGGCAGTTTTTGCCGGCGCTTGTGGTGCGGCGGCATCCTGCGTCGGTTCTTTGGCCAATTCGCTACCCTCTCCTCACAAAATCTTACTTTCGCACCGCGATCTTTTTCTTCGCGGCGACTGCACCCTTGCGCGGTCCCTTCCGCGTGCGGGCATTGGTATGCGTGCGCTGCCCGCGGACCGGGAGGTTCCGCCGGTGACGCAGGCCCCGATAGCACTGAATTTCGATGAGCCGCCGGACGTTCATCTGGATTTCCTTGCGGAGATCCCCTTCGACGCGCCCTTCGGATTCGATGGCCTGACGGATGCGATTCACCTCTTCTTCGGTCAGGTCCTTTACCTTCTTGGTGAAATCGACGCCGGCCTTTTCGCAAAGCGCCCGGGCGCGCTGCTGCCCGATGCCGTAGATCGAGGTCAGCCCGATCCAGAGCCGCTTCTGCGGCGGCAGATCCACACCTGCGATACGTGCCATTCCTGCTCCTTCTCCCGTCCAGGCCCTAGCCCTGGCGCTGCTTGTGCTTCGGGTTGCTGCAAATGACGCGCACGACGCCGCGCCGATGAATGACCTTGCACTTGTCGCAAATCTTCTTGACCGATGACCGCACTTTCATTTTCTCGCTCCCCGCGACTCTTACTTGTACCGATAGACGATCCGCCCGCGCGTCAGGTCGTAGGGCGAAAGCTCCACCGCGACCTTGTCTCCCGCGAGAATGCGGATGAAATTCTTGCGCATCTTGCCGGATATGTGCGCCAGCACCTGATGCTTGTTCTCCAGTTCCACGCGAAACATCGCATTCGGCAGCGGCTCAATCACGGTGGCCATCACTTCGATGGCGTCCTCTTTCGGATTTCCGGAATCCGCGTGCTTCTTTTCGACGTGCGGTCGCTTTGCCATAACTCCTATTTCCCGCTCACCACGATGATCCGCTTGCTTCGCGGGGACGCGTCAATATCCAGGGACCCTCCGGCGTCACTGCCACCGTGTGCTCGAAATGCGCCGAATAACTGCCGTCCGTGGTCACCGCGGTCCACCGGTCCTCCAAGACGCGCACCTCTGGACGCCCCGCGTTCACCATCGGCTCGATGGCGAAGACCATTCCTTCTTGCAGCCGCGGTCCGTGGCCCGGGTCGCCGTAGTTGGGGACATTCGGCTCTTCGTGCATCCGGGTCCCAATCCCGTGACCCACGAATTCACGGACGATCGAAAAACCGTTCTTCTCCACCCAACTCTGCACGGCGGCTGAAACCTCACCCAGCCGGCTGCCCGGCCTGACCTTATCGATCGCGCGATCCAGAGACGTCCGCGTCACACTCAGCAGCGTTTCCAGTTCCGGCCGAATGGCGCCCACGGGAACGGTGACGGCTGCGTCCGCGTAATACCCGTCCAACTCGACGCCAAAATCCAGCGAGAGAATGTCGCCTTCATGCAAACGCCGCTTCCCGGACGGAATGCCGTGTACGACCTCCTCGTTCAACGACGTGCAGAGAGAGGCCGGGTAGCCCCGGTAATTCTTAAAAGCCGGCCGGGCACCCTTTTCAATCGCGGTCCGCTCCGCGAACTCGTCCAACTCCAGCGTGGTCATCCCCGGACGAACCCTGCGCCGCAGCGCGTCAAGAACGTCCCAAACGATCAAGCCGGCGCGGTGCATCGTTTCCAATTCCGCCGGTGACTTGCAAACAATCATCGCATTATGCCGGGCCCAAAATCTGAAAAAGCGTCTCGGTCAGCCCGCTGGGGTCCTGGTTTGCATCCACTTCCAGCAGAACGCCGAGCTTCGTATAGTGACTCACGACCGGCCGGGTCCGCTCGTCGTACATTTCCAGCCGGGGCCGAACCACCTCTTCGCGATCGTCCGGCCGCATCAACAGCTCTCCGCCGTCGTTATCGCAGCGGCCCGGCACCTTCGGCGGGAGATCGTAAATGTTGTAAATCTCCCCGCCGATGCTGCACGTGCGGCGTCCAGTCAATCGCCGCAACAGTCTGGACCGCTCCACCTTCAGGAAAAAGACGATCGGCTGCCGGTAACCGCGCCTTTTCAAAATCTCGTCCAGCGCGACCGCCTGGGGAAGCGTCCTCGGAAAACCGTCCAAGATGAATCCCGCGGCGCAATCCGGACTCGAGATCCATTCTTCCACCATCGCCCGCACAATTTCGTCAGGAACCAATCCCCCCTGCTCCATGATCGGCTTGGCTTCCTTGCCAAGCTCCGTCCCGCGCTCGACTTGCGTGCGGAACATCGCTCCCGTGGAAAGGGCCGGCACCCGATAGCGTTCGGATAAGCGCCTGGCTTGCGTGCCCTTTCCGGCACCCGGGGGTCCCAGCAGAATCACGGCGCGGCACGAGGCAAATAGCCCGGCCGGCGCTTGATCAGCCATACCTCCGGCTCCGCAGCTTCCCTTTCTTCACAAACCCTTCGTAATTCCGCATCACCAATTGCGATTCGATCTGCTGCACCGTGTCCATTGCCACGCCGACGACGATCAACAGAGAGGTGCCCCCGAAATAAAACGTGATGTTCAAGCCCTCGAGCACAAACCGCCACATATGGTTGTCAAACCACGTGCCGATCGCACCCGGCAGATGCTGCAAATGAATTCCCGCGATCATCCATTCCGGCAACAGGCAGACTGCCGCAAGGTACACCCCGCCGACAAACGTCAGCCGGCGAAGAATCTTGTTGATATGGTCGGACGTGTTGCGCCCGGGACGTATGCCCGGAATAAAGCCGCCGAACTTGCGCATGTTGTCGGCCAGTTCGGTCGGATTGAATACAATGCCGACGTAAAAAAAGGCGAACACAATGATCAGCAAGATATAGATGAGCGTATAGAGCGGCTCGCCCCAGGCGAGCGCCTTCGCAAAATTATCAAAGAGCACGTACTTCTTCCCCAGGAACAAGTTGAAGGTTCCGGGGAACGTAAGCAAGGAACTGGCAAAAATCGGCGGAATTACGCCGCCGGAATTCACGCGCAAGGGCAGGTACGTCATCTGGCCACCCATGACGCGGCGTCCAACGACGCGCTTGGCGTACTGCACGGGAATACGCCGCTGGCCGCCCTCGACGAACACGATGAACGCGATTACCGCCAGCATGCCCCCAAGCAAAATGAAAATCGCGAGGCCCGTGAAAGGCCCCCATTGCGCCGTATGCACCTTGGTGTACAGATCGGCGACGCCACGCGGCAGCCCGACGACGATGCCGGCAAAAATGATCAGCGACATTCCGTTTCCCACGCCGCGCTCGCTGATCTGTTCCCCGAGCCACATGATGAACGCCGAGCCTGTCGTCAACGTCAGCACCGTCATCAGCGTGAAGCCCCAGCCGGGGTTGTACACCAGCGGCTCGCTGCCCGGCCCGCCCTGGTGCTGCAGAGTGGCCGCGATCGAAAGAGACTGAACGATGCTGAGCAAGATCGTCAGATAGCGGGTGTATTGCGTGATCTTGCGGCGCCCGAGTTCGCCTTCCTTCTGCAACCGCTCCAGGTACGGCCAAACGACGGTCATCAACTGCAGGATGATCGATGCGGTGATGTAGGGCATGATGCCCAACGCAAAAATCGTCAACCTGCGGAAGTTGCCGCCGCTGAACAGATCGATAATTCCCAGAACCGAGCCCTGGTTCTGATTGAAGAGCTGCTGCAAGACATCCGTATTGATGCCCGGAGTCGGCATAAATGCGCCGAGCCGGTACACCGCAAGAACCCCCAGCGTGAACAGGATCCGCTTGCGCAGGTCCGGGATCCGGAACATGTTGGCGAATGCTTCAAAAAACTGGCTCATGACAGAACTTCAGCCTTCCCTCCGGCCTTGGAAATTTTGTCCGCGGCCGACTTGCTGAAAGCGTGTGCGCGCACGGTCAAAGCGTGCTGCAGATCGCCTTCCCCCAGAATCTTGACGCTCGCGGAGGCGCGCCGCACGAGTCCAAGTGCGAGAAGAGACTCCGGCGTCACCGTATCTCCCGCGGCAAAGCCATTGAGGCTCGCGATGTTTACGACGGCGAATTCGCGCGAGAAAGGGTTGTGAAAGCCGCGCTTTGGAATCCGCCGGTGGAGCGGCATCTGGCCGCCTTCAAATCCGGGCCGCCGCGAATACCCTTTGCGCGATTTCTGCCCCTTGTTTCCCTTCCCCGCCGTCTTGCCAAGCTTCGAGCCCATACCGCGCCCGACGCGCACCTTGCGGTGGCGCGAGCCTCGCGGCGGCCGAAGACCTGAAAGTTTAACGCCCATGAATTCCCTTCCCTATTCCTGCACTTCGACCAGATGGCGCACTTTGTCGATCATCCCGCGCGTTGCGGGCGTATCTTCGCGCTCGACCACCTGCTGCATCCGGCGAAAGCCCAAGCCACGAATCGTCCGGCGCATCCCCTTCGGACAGCCGATAAAGCTGCGGATCCATTTGATTCGGAGCGTTCCTGATTTCTTCTTGGCCATTGCGAATACGCTTCGGGCGCTAGTGCGCCAGATCCTCCAAGGTTTTCGACCGTAACTCGGCCACTTTCCCGACGTCCTTCAAGCGCAGCAGCGCGTCAAAGGTGGCCTTCACGACGTTGTGCGGGTTGGAGGTGCCGATGGACTTCGTCAGTACGTTGCTGATCCCGGCGACCTCCATCACCGCTCGCACCGGCCCCCCCGCGATGATTCCCGTGCCGTCCGGCGCGGGCTTCAACAGAACCTGGCCCGAACCGTAAAAGCCGATGACCTGATGCGGAATCGTGGTTCCCTTCAAGTTTAAGTGCAACAAGTTCTTTTTCGCCTGTTCGATCGCCTTGCGAATCGCCATGGGCACTTCGCGCGCCTTGCCCATCCCGAACCCGGCGTGGCCTTGCTGGTCGCCCACGACAACCAGCGCCGAGAAGCTGAGGTTCTTGCCGCCCTTGACAACTTTCGTGACGCGCTGGATGGCGACCACCTGATCTTTCAAATTATTGGCGCTGACCTCGAAGGGCCGTCGAACCGAAAGCGTCTCGCGTAAAATGTGTTTAGACATAGACTTTAGAATTTCAACCCCGCTTCACGGGCCGCTTGCGCCAGCGCTTCCACGCGGCCGTGATACTTGTAGCCGCCGCGGTCGAACACCACGAGCGCAACACCTGCGGCCAGTGCGCGCTCCGCGATCTTGCGGCCGACGATCTTTGCCGCGGCAACATTGCCGCCGCCTTTGAGTTCCTTGCGCGTCTCTTTATCGATCGAGCTGGCGGACGCGAGCGTCTTCCCCGTGCGGTCGTCGATGACCTGCGCGTAGATGTGCCCGACCGAGCGGTAAACCGAAAGCCTCGGCCGTTCGCCCGTGCCGGCCACGCGCGTGCGCACGCGGAGATGAACCCGCTGCCGATGCGCGTTCCGCGATAGATTGCGAACTGGATCTGTTGCCACGCTGATTCTCCTCGCCTTAGGCGGTGCCGGTCTTGGCCGCGCCAGCCTTGCCTGCTTTCTTCTTCAGCCGTTCGCCCGTAAGGCGAACTCCCTTCTGCTTGTACGGATCCGGCGGACGCAACCCGCGTATATTTGCAGCCACTTGCCCGACCTTGGCGCGATCCGCGCCCGCAACGGTCACGTGCGTCTGCTTCTCCACGGTGATCTGAATTCCCTCGGGAATCGGGAACTCGATGGGGTGCGAGTAACCGAGGCTAAACGAAATCATCTTTCCCTTGGCCTCCGCGCGATATCCGACGCCGACGATATCGAGATCCTTCCGGAATCCCTCCGTGACACCGTGAACGGCGTTCGCCACCAGCGCCCGCGCCAAGCCGTGAAGCGCGCGCTGCTCGTCGGTGCTGCGCAGCGCGTGCAACTCGCTCCCCTTCTGCTCGAAGGAGATCCCGGAGGGCACCGCAATCGTCAACTTGCCCTTCGGGCCCTGCACTTCCACGTGGCTGGGCTGAATCTGCACTTTCACGCCCGCGGGAACCGCAATCGGTTTTTTTCCAATGCGCGACATAGCCGGCTACCAGACCTCGCAAAGGACTTCGCCGCCCACGCGCGCCTTGCGCGCCGAGCGGCCGGTCATCACGCCCTTGGGCGTGGTCAAAATGTTGATTCCCATCCCGCCCACCACGGGCCGGATTTCCACGGCGCCGCTGTAGCGGCGGCTGCCGGGCCGGGAGACGCGGCGCAGATCGGTGATCACGCTGCGGCGGTCCGACGTGTACTTGAGGAACACGCGCAGAACGCGGCGCGTCTTGTTCTCCTCGACCAGTTTATAGGTCGAGATGTAACCCTCTTCCTTCAAGATGCGCGCAATCTCCACCTTCAGCTTCGAGGCGGGCATATCCACCCGCGCATGTTTGGCGCGAGCGGCGTTGCGGATGCGCGTCAGCAAATCGGCGATCGGATCGGTCTGCATGCTTACCAGCTCGCTTTCACCACGCCGGGGATTTCTCCCCGCAGCGCGAGGCTCCGAAAACAGATGCGGCACATCTGGAACTTGCGGATATATCCGCGCGGCCGGCCGCAAATGCGGCAACGGTTGCGGACGCGAATCTTGTACTTCGGCTTCTTGCGCATCTTCGCGAATTGAGACAAACGCGCCATCGATTCTCCCTTATGCGCGCAGCGGCACGCCCAAAAGGCGCAGCAGCTCGCGTCCTTCTTCGTCGTTACGCGCCGTGGTCGTCAGCGTGATGTTCATGCCCTTGATCTTGTCCACGCGCGTGTAATCGATCTCCGGAAACACCAACTGATCGCGCAGCCCGAGCGTATAGTTGCCGCGGCCATCGAACGCGTTCGGCGAAAGCCCTTTGAAGTCGCGGACGCGCGGCAGCACGACGTTGCACAGCCGGTCCAGAAATTCGTACATCCGGTCGCCGCGCAGCGTGACGCAACACCCGATCGGCATCCCGCGCCGGATCTTGAAGTTTGCGATGGACTTCTTCGCGCGCGTGATCACGGCTTTCTGCCCCGTGATTTGCCCCAGTTCCACGGCGGCGACGTCCAGCAGCTTGATGTTCTGGCTCGCCTCGCCCAGTCCGATATTGACCACAACCTTTGCGACCTTCGGCACGGCCATCGGGTTCTTGAACCCGAAGCGCTTCATCAGCGCCGGCACGGCTTCGGTGCGGTAACGTTCGCGGAGTCGGCTCGTCATTGCCTTCCAATCCTCGCCCTATTTCTCAAGCGTCGTGCCGCAGCGGCGGCAGATGCGAATCTTCGACCCGCCGGGCATGTCTTTGTGCCCAATGCGCGTGTGCTTGCCGCACGCGGGGCAAATCAACATCACGCTGGAAATCGCAAGCGCTGCTTCGCGCTCGACTACGCCGCCCTTGACGTTCTTCGAGGGGTTCGCGCGCGTGTGGCGCTTGATCATGTTCGCGTGCTCGACCGTGATCGTCCGGCTGCGCGGATCGACTGTCAGGACGCGTCCCGTCTTGCCCTTATCGCGGCCGGCCATCACACGCACTTGATCTCCCCTGCGCAGCCCGGCACTGGTCGGTTCGATTTCGATTCGGCTCATCCTCTTCACCACACTTCCGGCGCCAGAGAAACGATCTTGGCGAATTTCTTTTCGCGCAACTCGCGCGCCACCGGCCCGAACACGCGCGTCCCCACCGGCTCGTTGGCTTCATTGATCAGCACGGCCGCGTTGTCGTCGAACCGGATGTAGGTGCCGTCCCTGCGGCGATGCTCTTTTCTCGTTCGCACGACCACGGCCCGCACCACTTTGCCTTTCTTGATCGGGCTGTCCGGGGCTGCTTCCTTGACCGAGGCCGTGATGATGTCCCCAAGGCCGGCTTGGCTGCCGGCATCGCCGCCCAGCGGGAGAATGCACATCAAGCGGCGCGCGCCGGAATTATCGGCCACCGTCAGCCAGCTTCGCATCTGAACCATTGCCCGGCTCCCTCGATTTCCCGCGCCGCAGCGCTATCCGACCTTTGTGCGGCGAGCCACCACTTCCGCCAACCGCCAGCGCTTCAATTTGGACATCGGCCGCGTCTCGACAATTCGCACCGTGTCCCCAGGCCGCGCCGAGCCCTCTTCATCATGGGCGTAAAATTTCTTCGTCACGCGGATCACGCGCTGGTAGAGCGAGTGTTGGACCAGACGCGTCACCTTCACGACGATCGTCTTCTGCATGCTTGCGCTGGTGACCACGCCGGTCAACTCCTGGCGCGGCCGCCGCAAGATTGGCGTTTCAGTTGCCATGCGACTCCTTCAATGCACGCTCGCGCAGCAAAGTCTTGACGCGCGCGAGATCCTTTTTCGCAACGCGCAGTTTCGTTACGGCTTCCGCTTGGCCCGTCGTGAGCTGAAAGCGCAGCCGAAACACCTGCTCGGACAGTTCCTTCTCGCGCACGCGAAGCTCGCTCGTGTCCTGCTCGCGCAGTTTCTCAGCCGGCCGCGCCATTAGAGGGCTCCCGCGCGGCTCACGATCCGCGTCGGTATCGGCAGTTTGTGCGCCGCCAACTGAAGCGCCTCGGTGGCCGTCGCCAAATCCACGCCGGCCATCTCGAACATGACCCGGCCGGGCTTCACCACCGCAACCCAGCGCTCCGGGGCGCCTTTGCCTTTGCCCATGCGGGTTTCCGCGGGTTTCTTCGTGAACGGCTTATCCGGAAAAATCCGGATCCAAAGTTTTCCACCACGCTTGATGAAACGCGTGATGGCCACGCGCGAGGCTTCGATTTGCCGGTCCGTGATCCACGCGGCTTCGAGCGCCTTCAATCCATATTCACCGAAGGCGAGATCGCCCCCGCGCCAGGCTTTGCCTCTGCGGCGCCCGCGCTGTTGCTTGCGGTACTTCACTTTCTTGGGCATCAACATCGTCGTCCCTGATTCTCAGCGCTCAGCCCGCTACCGGCTGCGCCTGATCCTTCCGCCCGCGATTCGGGATGTTCTCACCCTGATAAATCCAGCATTTCACGCCGATCACGCCGTAGGTCGTGTACGCCTGAGCGAATCCGAAATCAATATCCGCGCGCAGCGTCTGCAGCGGCAATCGCCCTTGCAGGTACCATTCTTTTCGCGCGATTTCGGCCCCGTTCAGCCGGCCCGCGACCCGGACCTTGATGCCCTTGCATCCGAACCGCAGCGCGGAATCCACCGCTTTCCGCATCGCGCGACGAAACGCCACGCGCTTTTCCAGTTGCAGCGCGATCGATTCGGCCACGAGTTGCGCGTCCAGTTCCGGCCGGTGCACTTCGAGAATGTCGATGTGCACCTCACGCTTCGTGCGCTTCTGAATCTCGTTCTTGAGCTTGTCGATCTCCGCGCCCTTGCGCCCGATGATGATTCCCGGCCGCGCCGTGTACAGCCGGATGACGAGCTTATTGGCGGCGCGCTCGATGTCGATCGAACTCACTCCAGCCGCCTTCAGCCGTTCCTTCAATTGCCGCCGCAGGACAACGTCTTCGTGCAGCAAGTCGGCGTATTCGCGGCCCGCGAACCACCGCGACTTCCACGGCTTGTTGTAGCCCAGCCGGAACCCATACGGGTGCGTCTTCTGCCCCAATGTCGCCTCCTACTTCCCCTTCTTCGGTTTGCGCGCGGGCTTCGGTCGGCCCACGATCGCCTTCCGCGCTTTCTTGACTGCTCCGCGCACGCCCTTTTCCGCTTCCGCTTCCGCCGCCGCCGCCGCGACGCGTTCCTTCGCCGCGACATGGTGCTCGGCAACGGCGACCACGATGTGGCTCGTCCGGCGCTGGTAGCGAAACGCGCGGCCCATCGGCGCCGGACGAAGCCGCTTCCACCGCGGCCCTTCGTTCACGAAACACCGCGAAACATAAAGCTCGTCCACGTCGAGCGTTGCGCCGGCGTCTTCGGCTTTCCGCTCCGCGTTGGCGATCGCGCTGCGCAACACCTTTTCGACATCGCGCGATGCGCGCTTCCGTGTGAAGCGAAGAATCTGCAGCGCGGCTTCCGCGCGATGCCCGCGAATCAAATCCACCACGAGACGCACCTTCTGCGGCGACATGCGTACGTGACGCGCCATCGCCAGCGCTTCAATGACCGGTGCGGATTGCGTTTGCGTCGCCATCGTCTATGCCTTTGGTGGCGTTGCCGCCGGAGCGGTCCCGCCCGCCGCAGGAGTCGCGCCTGCCGCCCCCGGAGCACCCGCGGTACCCGCCGCCGGAGCGCCCGCCAATCCCGCGGCTCTCTCGAGCGCAGCCTTCACGGCGTGGCCTTTGAACGTCCGCGTCGGAGAGAATTCGCCCAAATGGTGCCCCACCATCTGCTCGGTAACGTACACCGGAATAAATTTCTTGCCGTTATGCACGGCGATCGTGTGGCCCACCATTTCCGGGAGGATCGTGGAGCGCCGCGACCACGTCTTGATCACTTTCTTCTCGTTGCGCGAGTTCAGCGCCTCCACCTTTTCGCGCAGGTGTTCGTCGATGAACGGGCCCTTCTTGAGCGAGCGTGGCATGTCGAATCCTTATCCCTCGACCCGGCGCAGTTTGATCCATTGCGCGCGCCGCACCTTCCGAAATCCCCGAACGGGCCCCGGCACGCGGTGCGAAAGCGGGCAAAACGGGCAGACAAATCGAGTGCCCTGCGCCAGCGGCGCTTTCTCGACCGTCACCGCCCATCCGGGCTTGCACATCCGGTAAAGCACTTGCTGGGGAGCCTGCGGTACGGGCCGAGCCAGGGGTTTCGCCGGAGCGGCCGCGTGGGCGCGCTTCGCCTGCCGCGCCAACCGGCCCGCCGATCCTCGTGTGGTTCTGCGTCGCGATGCGCTCATCGTGTGTCTCTCTTCAACCCGCCGCGTCGGGTGCATTTTGCTTCTCCTGCGTGCAACAATCTGCTCGCTTACCAGCTTCCGCGTGCCGCTACGGTTTCCGCCGCTGCACGATCATGCGATTCCCTCGTTTGCTGTGCCGCGTCTTGGCGCCAAGGGTTGGAAATCCCCACGGTGTCATCGGGTGATTGCCCTTGACGCGGCCCTCGCCGCCGCCGTGCGGGTGGTCCACCGGATTCATTGCCACCCCGCGCACGGTTGGCCGGATGCCGTGCCACCGCGTGCGGCCCGCCTTGCCATACGTCACGTTTTCGTGGTCCAGATTACCCACCTGCCCAATCGTCGCCATGCAATCGAGCACGAATTTCCGGACTTCACCCGATGGCAGTTTCACCAGCGCGATGTCGCCTTCTTTCGAGAGCAATTGCGCCGATCCCCCCGCCGAGCGAACCACCTGGCCGCCTTTGCCCGGAGACAGCTCCAGATTGTGAAGCTGCGTTCCTGGCGGGATGAAACGAATCGGCAGTGCATTGCCGGGAAGAATGTCCGCGCCTTCGCCTGTTTGAACCGTCATGCCGACTTCGAGCCCCACCGGATGCAGGATGTAGCGCTTCTCCCCATCCGCATAATGCAGCAGCGCCAGGCGCGCCGAACGGTTCGGATCGTACTCGATGGCCGCGACTTTCGCCGGAATTCCCTTTTTTTCGCGCCGAAAATCCACGGTGCGGTACTGCCGCTTGTGGCCGCCGCCGCGGTGCCAGACCGTCAGGTCCCCGCGATTGCTGCGCCCGCCACTGCGCTTTTTCGGTTCGAGCAGCGATTTCTCCGGCGTCTGCTTTGTGATTTCGCTCTTGTCCAGAATCGTGGCGAATCGCCGCGACGCTGTATATGGCCGAAAGCTTTTCAGTGCCATGACCGTTCGCCTTTCCCTGGCACGCCATTCAGGCGCCGAATCTCTGAACTAGAGATTCTCCGCGTACTCGATCATCTTCTCGCCCGGCGCCAGCTTGACGTACGCCTTCTTCCAATCGCGCCGATGCCCTTCCGCGCGGCCGCGCCGCCGAAACTTTCCGTGAAAGATCGCTGTGCGGACGTCGGCGACCTTCACGTTGAACACTTTCTGTACCGCTTCCTTGATCTGCGTCTTTGTGGCGGCGCGTGCAACCTCGAATACGACGGTATGCTGCGTCTCTTTCACTCCGAGACCCTTCTCGGTGATGATCGGCCGCCGTATCACTTGAAACGTCGAAAGCGCCATTGTGCGTCCTTGTTTCTGCTCCGCCTTACTTCCGGGGCTTGCTCTTCTTCTTTGCAGCCGTTGCAGGCTTACGCGCTGCGGCCTTCTTCGCCTTCGTCTTCGCCGGAGCCGCTTTCGCTTTCGCCTCCGCTATGGCTTCCGCTTTTGGCTCATCAGCCGGAGCAATCTGCACGACGTCGATTGCCGCGGCCGCGCGTCCCGTGCCAAGCGATTCGCCCAGCAGGACTGCGGCGTCTTTAGAGAGCATCAAGCGGTCGTGCCGCAAGAGGTCATAGACCTGCAAGGCGCGCGGCGAAACCAGTTTCACGCCTTCGAGATTCCGGCTCGCCAGTTCGAGATTGCGATTCGCCGCGGCGTCCACCAGGAGAATCGTCTTCGTATCGCCATCGAGCCTGTCAAGCACGCGGCGAAACTCCTTCGTCTTGTGCGCGGCGAGCGACCAGCCCTCGACGACCGTCAGCTTCTCGTCCGCGAGCTTGGTCGTCAGCGCGGAACGCAGCGCGCCGAGAAACACCTTGCGCGGCAGCCGGTAGCCGTAACTCCGAGGCACTGGCCCGTGCACCGTGCCGCCCTTCCGCCAGATCGAGCTGCGAATCGAGCCCACGCGCGCGCGGCCCGTGCCCTTCTGGCGCCAGAGTTTTCTGCCCGAGCCGGAAACTTCGCCGCGGCCCTTGGTCTTGTGCGTGCCCGCTCGCTGCGATGCCAGATACCACCGCACGGTCTCGTGCAGCAGATGTGGATTCACGTCCGCGGCGAACACCGCGTCCGCCAGCGCGACCTGGCCCACCGTCTTCCCTTCAAGATCCTTGACGTCCACAACCGGCATCGTTGTCGCTTCCTTCCGGCCCGCGAAAACAGGCGCGTCCGGCCTACGATTTCTTCGCTTTCTTCGCCTTGCGGATCACGATGTACGTGCCGCTCGGCCCCGGCACCGCTCCGCGCACCAGGAGCAAATTCTCTTCTGCGTCCACCTTCACCACGCGCAGATTCTTCGCCGTCACACGATCCCTGCCCATGTGCCCGGGGAAATGCTGGCCCGGCCAAACGCGCGACGGAAACGAACTCCCGCCGATTCCGCCCGGCGCACGGTGAAACATCGAACCGTGCGTCGCGTCGCCGCCGGCGAAGTGCCAGCGCTTCACGCCGCCCTGAAAGCCCTTGCCTTTGCTCACGCCCAGAACGTCCACCAGATCGCCGGGCGCGAAGCGGTCCACCAAAACCCGGTCGCCGGCCTTGGTGTCGTCGGCGGATTCATCGATTCGGATTTCGCCCAGCACTTTCAGCGGCGCAACCCCCGCCTTCTTGAAATGGCCCGCCATCGGCTTGCTGATCCGCTGCGGCTTCACGAACTCGACCAGGCCAAGCTGCGCAGCGTCGTAACCGTCCTTTTCCTTCGTCCGCCGCTGCACGACCACGCACGGCCCGGCTTGCAGCACGGTGCAGCCGATTGCCGCGCCGTCGTCGCCGAAAACCTGCGCCATCCCGAGCTTGATTCCGAGAATTCCGTTGACAGCCATGTGCGTCGCTCGTCTCTCTTCTACGATTTCACCGCGTGCTCGCGGCCGAACGCCTTGATCTCGACGTCCACGCCGGGCGGCAAATCAAGCTTCATCAGCGCGTCCACCGTATCCGGAGTCGGCTCGAGAATGTCGATTAGCCGCTTGTGCGTGCGCATCTCGAACTGCTCGCGCGATTTCTTGTCCACGTGCGGCGAGCGCAGCACGGTCCAGCGATTGATCGTGGTCGGCAAGGGAATCGGGCCGGCCACTTCTGCGCCGGTGCGCCGCGCCGTCTCCACGATCTCCCGCGTGGACTGGTCCAGGATGCGGTGGTCGTACGCCTTCAAACGAATGCGAATTTTTTCTCCGGATGGCATGGGTTACTCGATGATCTCGGTGACGGCGCCGGCGCCGACCGTGTGGCCGCCTTCGCGGATCGCGAACCGCAGCCCCTTCTCCAGCGCCACCGGCGTGATCAGCGATATCTCCATCGACACGTTGTCCCCCGGCATCACCATCTCCACCCCGCCCGGCAGCTTCACGTCCCCCGTCACGTCCGTCGTCCGAAAATAAAATTGCGGCCGGTACCCCGTGAAAAACGGCGTGTGCCGTCCCCCCTCTTCCTTCGTCAATATGTACGCTTCCGCCCTGAACTTCGTGTGCGGCGTGATCGACCCCGGCTTGCACACCACCTGCCCCCGCTCCACTTCTTCCTTCTCCGTTCCCCGCAGCAGCAACCCTACGTTGTCTCCCGCGATCCCTTCATCCAACAACTTCCGGAACATCTCCACCCCCGTCACGATCCGCTTCAGCGTCGGACGGAATCCCACGATCTCCACCTCTTCTCCCACTTTCACTTTCCCCCGCTCCACTCGCCCCGTCACTACTGTCCCGCGCCCCGAGATCGAAAAAATATCCTCGATCGGCATCGCAAACGGCTTGTCCACGTCCCGCTGCGGCAGCGGCACGTTCTTGTCCACCGCCTCCATCAACTCCACGATCGTCTTCTCCCACTTCTCTTCCCCGTTCAGCGCACCCAGCGCCGACCCCCGGATCACCGGCAGCGTGTCCCCAGGAAACTGGTAGCTCTTCAGCAACTCCCGCACCTCCAGCTCCACCAACTCCAATAGCTCCGGGTCCTCCACCGCGTCGCACTTGTTCAGAAACACCACGATGTACGGCACCCCCACCTGACGCGCCAGCAAAATGTGCTCCCGCGTCTGCGGCATCGGCCCATCCGTCGCCGCCACCACCAATATCGCCCCGTCCATCTGCGCCGCGCCCGTGATCATGTTCTTGATGTAGTCCGCATGCCCCGGACAATCGATGTGCGCGTAGTGCCGGTTCGCCGTCTCGTACTCCACGTGCGCCACCGCAATCGTGATCCCGCGTTCCCGCTCTTCCGGCGCGTTGTCGATCGAGTCGAACGCTCGGAACGCCACCTTCGGGTTGTTCTTCGACAGCACCTTCGTGATCGCCGCCGTCAAAGTCGTCTTCCCGTGATCGATGTGTCCGATCGTCCCGATGTTTACGTGCGGCTTGCTTCGCTCAAATTTTTCCTTCGCCATCGCAGTCTCTGCTCCTCAATGTTCCTTCGCTCTTGCTTGCTTACTCCAGGATTCCAAAATCTGATTCGGTCAACTCACCGCGTCACCGCGCGGCCCGTGGCCTTCGCGATGACTTCGTCGGCGATATTCGCCGGGGCCTCCGCGTAATGCGAGAAATGCATCGAAAAGCTGCCGCGCCCTTGCGTTCGGCTGCGCAAATCCGTGGCGTAACCGAACATCTCGGCCAGCGGCACCTCGCAGCGAATGATCTGGCTGCCCGCGCGCGATTCCATGCCTTGCGGATGGCCGCGCCGCGAATTCAGGTCGCCAAAAACCTCGCCCATGTACTCCTCGGGGACGACGACTTCGATGCGCATAACCGGTTCCAGCAGCGTCGGCTGGGCCCTGTGACACGCATCCTTGAACGCTATCGAACCTGCGATCTTGAACGCCATTTCGGAGCTGTCCACTTCGTGGTAGCTGCCGTCCAGCAGCGCCACGGCAATGTCCACCATCTCGTAGCCCGCCAGAACGCCGTTTTCCATCGCCTCGCGAATTCCCGCTTCGATCGGAGCGATGAACTCCTTGGGGATCGCGCCGCCAACGATCTTATCGATGAAAAGCAGGCGGTGCTCCTTGTCGAAGCGCCATTTGCCGCCGGAGCCTACGACCTGCTTGGCAAGCACATCGATTTCATCGGTGGACATCTCGTGCATGTCCTCGTGGCCGGAATTCGGCAAGGGATGCACGCTAATCTTGCAGTGGCCGTACTGGCCGCGGCCGCCGGTCTGGCGAATATATCTCCCTTCGGCGTTCGACGGTCGCTTGATCGTCTCGCGATACGCGACCTGCGGCCGGCCGACGCTCGCCTGCACGCCGAATTCGCGCAGCATGCGATCCACGATGATTTCCAGGTGCAGTTCGCCCATGCCGGAGATCAAGGTTTGGCCGGTATCGGGGTCGGAGTGAACGCGGAAGGTGGGATCTTCCTGAGCGAGCTTGCCAAGCGCGGTGCCCAACTTGTCCTGATCGGCTTTGGTCTTCGGCTCGATCGCCACCGAAATGACCGGCGCCGGGAACTCAATCGATTCCAACACGACCGGCTTCTGCTCGTCGCAAAGCGTGTCGCCCGTGGTGACGCTCTTCAAGCCCACGCACGCGGCGATGTCGCCCGCGTGCACGGCGTCGATGTCCTCGCGCTTATTTGCGTGCATGCGCAACAACCGGCCGATCCGCTCGCGCGTGCGCCTCGAGGAGTTGTACGCGTAGCTGCCGGACTTGAGCACGCCCGAATAAACCCGGAGATAGGTCAGGTGGCCGACGAACGGGTCGGACATAATCTTGAACGCAAGCGCGGAAAACGGCTGGTCGTCGCTCGCGCGCCGCAGAACCGGTTCTCCGCCGTCCGGCGAAGCGCCTTCGACGGGCGGCACGTCGAGCGGGGAAGGAAGGTAGTCCACAATCGCATCCAGCAGCGGTTGAATGCCTTTGTTCTTGAACGCGGAACCCGCCAGCACCGGCACGAGCTTCAATGCGATCGTCGAACGCCGAACCGAAGCCCGCAGCTCTTCCGGCGTCAAAGCGTGCTCGTGCAGATATTTGTCCAGCACGGCGTCGTCGTGCTCGGCAATGTACTCGATCACTTTGTCTCGATGCTCTTTGTAGAAGGCTTGGTCGATGGCGGAGGCCTTCAGCGCGGCGGCGACGTCCGGACGGGATTTGACGAAATCGGCGTCCCAGAGTTTCGTAACTTCAAAAATCTCGAATTTCGCCCCGAGTGTCTCTTCGAGCCAAACAACGACGTTTTCCTCGATGAAATCGATGCAACCGATGAACGCGCCTTCTTTTCCGAGGGGGTACTGCAGGGGAACCGGGTGGGCCGAGAGCCGTTGGCGCATGGTGCGGATACAGTGATCGAAATCGGCCCCGGTTCGGTCCATCTTATTCACGAACGCGATTCGCGGGACTCGATACTTGTCCGCCTGCCGCCAGACGGTCTCGGTCTGCGGCTGCACGCCGGCGACGGCGTCGAAAATCGCGACCGCGCCGTCCAGCACGCGAAGCGACCGCTCGACTTCCACCGTGAAATCCACGTGGCCGGGCGTATCGATGATGTTGATCTTGTAATCAGTCCCGAAGCGCTTCCAGGACGTGGACGTGGCGGCGGACGTAATCGTGATGCCGCGCTCGCGCTCCTGTTCCATCCAGTCCATCGTGGCGGTGCCTTCATCCACTTCGCCGATCTTGTAGGTCACGCCCGTGTAAAACAGGATGCGCTCCGTCGAAGTGGTTTTTCCGGCGTCGATGTGCGCCATGATGCCGATGTTGCGCGTATGGTCGAGTTGGGCGTCTCGGATCATGAGTCTTGATGCGCTGCGTTCAGAGTTCTCTCACCACCGGTAATGTGCGAAGGCCTTGTTCGCCTCCGCCATGCGGTGCACGTCTTCCTTTTTCTTCATCGCGCCGCCTCGATTGTTGGCGGCATCCATGAGCTCTTCGGCCAGTTTATCCAGCATGCGTTTACCCGCGCGGGTCCGCGCGTACAGCAGCAGCCAGCGAATCGCAAGCGATTGGCGCCGGAACGGATTCACCTCGACTGGAACTTGATAGTTCGCGCCGCCGACGCGCCGCGTCTTCACTTCCAGCACCGGCTTGACGTTCTCAACCGCTTTCTTGAACACCTTCATCGGATCGTCGTTGGTCTTCTGGGCGATCTGATCCATGGCGCCGTAGAAGATTCGCTGCGCCGTCGAGCGCTTCCCGTCCCACATCATCGAATTGATGAACTTCTCGACCAGATCGCTCGAATAAACGGCGTCGGGCAGAACGCTTCGGCGCGAGACAAATCCCTTGCGCGGCATCGGTTCCGGCTCCTATTTCTGGGCGGCTTTTGGCCGCTTGGCGCCGTACTTCGAGCGCCCTTGTTTGCGGTTCTCGACGCCCGCAGCATCGAGTGTTCCGCGGATAATGTGATACCGCACGCCCGGCAAATCCTTCACGCGGCCGCCCCGCACGAGCACGATCGAGTGCTCCTGCAAGTTGTGGCCGATGCCGGGAATATACGTCGTCACTTCCATGCTGTTCGTCAGGCGAGCGCGGGCCACTTTCCGCAGAGCCGAATTAGGTTTCTTCGGCGTCTGCGTGTAAACGCGAATGCAAACCCCGCGTTTTTCCGGACAGCCCTGCAGCGCCGGCGACTTCGTCTTCGTCCGAACCTGATCCCGTCCCGAGCGAACCAATTGTGCAAACGTCGGCACAGTTCTCCCTCAAACGAGCAATTTTTTTTCGCAATCCGCAGCGCACACCGCGACACGGACGCACTAGCGTTTCAATCGAGAAGGGCCAACAGCGCCCCCGGAGGACCGACAAGAAACCCCGCACACAAACCCAGTTAAGGATGTCCCTACAACTGGTCAAAGCGGAGAGGCTTACTCGGCTTTTCGGGGCTGGCGCCCCATTCCGGCCGCTCTTCCAACCCCGTTCCGTCCAACTGTGTTCCGGGGCAGAAGACCTTCCCTTTCAACCACAGGGTACAAAAACCCCCTGAAACGAGAGGCAAGTATAGGCAAAAACCACGAAGCTGTCAAACGCTAATAAGAGCAAAAACCATGCCAACCGCGAACGCATTTCCCCTGTCATCGCATCGAAAAAGTTGCTAGACACATTTCAACATGTGAAACATGGATTGGCCCCGTTTTTCGCCTCCCATCTTGGGAATCCGCCCGTTTGCCCCCTGTGAGTGGTTCAAGATGTCGCTCCCTCGGTTCAAAGTCCCACCCGCGATATGGCAACTAAACTCTTTACTATCAGTACGATACGGGTCTCCCTGGGGCAATGTCCTTCGCAGCCTAAGATCTTCATTTGAGCCCAAAACTACCATCTCGCATGCACCTGTGGCAATCTGTTCGCTACGCCCCGTTCGTGCGGGGGGTGCAAACCCATGGTTCTCAAACTTATCGCCAAAGTTGAGTCGGGCTCGGGGCTTACCCGCGCGGAATCCGAATTGGTGATGGAGCAGCTTCTCGATGGCCGACTCGAGGAAGCGCACATCGTGCGTTTGCTCCTCGGTTTGCGCGAAAAGGGCGAAACGGTGGAGGAGTTGGTCGGCTTCGCTCGAGCCATTCGCAGCCACGCGGAGCCCGTATTCGCGACGACGTCGCGGCCGGACGGCGTGATTCTGGATACCTGCGGGACCGGAGGAGACGCATCAGGCGTCTTCAATGTCTCGACGGCGGTTGCGCTCGTTGCTGCGGGCGCAGGTGTGCGCGTGGCCAAGCACGGCAACCGCTCGATTTCGTCAAAGAGCGGCTCGGCGGACGTTTTCGAGGCCCTTGGAATCAGTCTTGAGACTTCGCCTGCAAGAGCCGGTGAAGCGATCGCCAATGTCGGCATCGGGTTTCTTTTCGCTCCCGCCGTTCACAAGGCCGTGCGACACGCCATGACCGCGCGGCGGCAGATCGGCGCCCGCACGGTTTTCAATTTGCTCGGCCCGCTTACAAATCCGGCGGGAGCAACGGCTCAACTCGCCGGGGTTTTCTCTGAGGACGTGATCGAGAAAGTCGCGCAGGCGCTGGCGGAGCTCGGTGTGGAGCGAGCATTCGTCGTCCACGGCTTGGATGGCCTGGATGAAATCTCCTTGAGTGCGAAAACGGCCGTGGCCGAAGTGAAAAACGGCAGCGTCCGGACGTATCGCATCGGGCCGCAAGACTTTGGCCTAAGCCCGGAATCGCGAGAAGCTCTTCTGGGAGGTGACCCGCAAGCAAACGCGCAGATTCTTCGCGCCTTGCTCTCCGGCGAAAAAGGCGCAAAGCGCAACCTCGTGCTGGCCAATACATCGGCCGCCCTCGTGGCGTCAGGTGCGGCTAGCGACTTCCGCGATGGCGTCCGCCTTGCCGCGCAAGCGATTGACTCCGGCGCGGCGCGAGCGAAGCTCGATGCCCTGATCGCTTTCCTCCGCAGTTAAGAACAATCGCTTCTGAGGTTTTCGCGGACAACTCTTATCCCTGTTCGCGAAGGCTTCGAACCGCGACAGCGAACATCACGAGGGAGAAAATTGCGAACCCTAAGACTTCGAGCGCAATTTCTCGCGCCGCGCCCGTCCCAATCGTCGCAAAACGATAGAGATCCACTTGCCACGTCAACGGATTGCACCGCGCAATTGCGCGGAACCAGTGCGGCAGCGGCTCCAGCGGATAGAACATCGAGCTGATGAACAAAAACACGAAGTAAAGCAGAGACGTCAGGCTGTTGAACAGATCGTTGCGGCGAATTCGCAGCGCAAATATCGTATAAAAGAAAAACCATCCCGACTCGCCCAAGGCGACGCCGAACGCGAGCAGCGGCAGCCGAGCGACCAGAATCCGGATGCCCAGCAGCCAGCACGCAGCCCCGACGGTAATCGCCGCCTGCAGCCACGCCAAGACCACATTCAGCAAGAGCTTGCCGGCCAGGAACTGCGTGCGGCTCATCGGATACGTCAGCATTTCGTAGAAAATGCCGTTGTCGCGATCGGTGAAAAACGACCACGACGAATTCCCCGCGATGCTGAAACTGGCCATGCCGAGTACGCCCGCGAGAAAAAATGCGCTGTACCCGGGGCCAAAAATTCCACCGGTCGAGCCCATCAGGGCGCTCATCCCGACGCCAAAGAGGAGCAATTGCATCAGCGGGAAGAACAGATCCCAAAAAACGAAAGTGAGATTCGTCATGCGAATCTTGCTTTCACGGTAAAAAACTGCGGAGATCGCCGACATTACAGGGTCACTCCTTCTTTCCGGTCAAATGGATGAACACATCCTCCAGCGTCGCGCCGCTGACCTCAACGTGCAGGACGCGGCCACGCTGCGCCCATTCGGCCACTCGCGCTAGGACCTGCGCCTCGTCCATCTTCAGCGAGACTTCGACGGTGTTTCCGGCTAGCTTCGACCGCAGCGGCCGAAATTGTGCAATTTCTTCCACCAATCCTTCCGGAACGCTATCGAATGTGATCGCAACGTCATAGACTCCGCCGGAGAGCAGCCTCAGCGTGTGCAGATCGCCGCGGGCGACCTGGCGTCCATGGTGCATGATGAGAATGTCGTCGCACAGCTCTTCGGCCTCGCTCAAGATCTGAGTGGTGAGCAAGATGGTGCGGCCTGAGCGCGCATCATCGCGAAGATAGGACATCACGGCCCGCTTCAAGATCGGATCCATTCCCGAGGAGAATTCGTCGAGGAACAGCACGGGCGTGCGCGCCAGGAATGCTTTCGCAACCTGCAACCGCCGTCGCTGCCCGCCGCTCAAATCGATCGCTTTGGAATCAATTAAACTGGCGATATCGAATCGCTCCAGGATTTCCGCAATGCGCCGCGGAAGCGTTGCCGGATCGGCGCCTTGGAACCTGCCGTAAGTCAGGAGGTTGTCGCGCACACTGAGAAAAAGTTCCACGGCGGTTTCCTGCAGCACGCTCGCGATCCTGCGGCGCACTTCGAGCGGGTGCCGGACGACGTCGCAGTCCAGCACGCGCGCCGAGCCAGAAGTGGGAAGCAGCAGCGTGGTGAGCACCTTGAGCAGCGTCGTTTTACCGGCGCCGTTCGGTCCGAGCAAGCCGAAGATCGCGCCCTTCGCCACGCCGAAACTCATGCCATCCACCGCGCGAACGGGCGCCACGCGCCGGGGGTGAAATACCTTCGTCAGATTCTCGACTTCGATTGCGTATTCGCCCATCGCAGGCTTACTCCGGCAGGCAGTGCGCGCCTGCAATTTCACTGCGCAAAGATGCAGAATGCTCCCTCGCGACGACTCGCGAAGGCGAGTAGCAGAGACGGATTAGCGGCGGAAAATAGCGCGCATCTCAGCAGTTTTCCTTACTGCAATTCTAATCGCCGCTGCACGGCTGTCAACGCGAAGCGTTCGCGAGAATCTCCGCGGCTACAGTGCGAGAAAATTCTGCAGAAGCCGCAAGCCCACGTCGGTCAGCACGGACTCGGGGTGAAACTGCACACCCTCGAGGCGCAAACGGCGGCTGCGCAGGCCCATGATGATTCCGTCGGAGGTTCGCGCGGAAATCTCCAATTCCTTCGGCAGGCCCTTGCGATCCACGATCAGCGAATGATAGCGCGTAGCCACGAATCCCTGGGGCAGTTTGCGAAAAATCGTCTTGCCGTCGTGGAGGATGCGGCTCGTCTTGCCGTGCATGAGTTGCGGGGCGCGAATCACGCGTCCGCCGAGCGCGTGACCGATGGCCTGGTGACCCAGGCAAACGCCCAGGATCGGCATCTTTCCCGAGAATCGGCGAATGACTTCGACGCAAATTCCCGCGTCCTGCGGCGTGCCGGGCCCCGGAGAGATCACGATCCGGTCTGGCTTCATTTCGGCGATTTGGTCGAGAGAAATCTGATCGTTGCGGCGCACTTCCAGTTTCTGCCCGAGTTGGCCGAGGTACTGCGCCAGGTTGTAGGTGAACGAATCGTAGTTGTCGATCAGAAGAATCATGGGACCTGGACCGCTAGTAGACTTAATTTGTGTCGCCCCTCCGGGGCTCACGTAATCTGTTATGCCTACCCAGGGCTTCCGCCCTGGGCTAAATTGTTCCACCCCGCAGAGCGGGGCTCAAACGAATTTGCTATGCCTGCTGCTTTGGCCGCTACTTCCTTTTCTTTTTCTTTCCGCGCTGAGGCTTTTGTTTCCCCGCTGGTGCGCCGCCATGAGCCGTTGCCAGCGATCGAAGCAAGGCGCCCTGTTTATTCACCGTCTCCTGATATTCGCGCGCCGGCACGGAATCGGCAACCAACCCCGCCCCCGCCTGGATGTAGGCCACGCCTTTCTTGACCACGGCCGTGCGAATGGCGATGCAGGAATCCAGATTGCCGGAAAAATCCAGATAAAGAATCGCTCCGCCGTAAATGCCGCGGCGCGTCGGCTCCAATTCGTCAATGATTTGCATGGCGCGGACTTTCGGCGCGCCGGTCAGCGTGCCCGCGGGAAAACACGCCGCGAGCGCGTCGAAGCAATCCACGTCCGGGCGCAAACGCCCGCGTAGCGCCGAGACGAGGTGCATCACGTGCGAGTAGCGCTCGACGAACATGAGTTGCTCCACTTTCACCGTGCCGTAGGCGCAGAAGCGGCCGAGGTCGTTGCGGCCGAGGTCCACGAGCATGATGTGCTCGGCGCGCTCCTTGGGATCGGCGATCATCTCCGATTCGAGGCGCTGGTCCTCTTTTTCGTCGCGGCCCCGCGGACGCGTGCCCGCAATCGGCCGGTAGAAGGCTTCTCCGCCTTGCACTTTCACCAGCATCTCCGGCGAACTGCCGACCACGGCCGTATCTCCGAGCTTCAAAAAATACATGTAGGGCGAGGGATTCACGGCCCGCAGGGCGCGATAGATCTCAAATGGATCGGCGTCAGTGGGCGCCGACGAGCGCCGGCTGAGCACGACCTGGAAAATGTCTCCGGCGCGAATGTACTTCTTCGATTTTCGCACCGCGGCCATGTACCGGCCGCGCGACATCGTGGATTCGAACCGCAAGGGCGGACGCCGCCGGGGAACGGCGCGCTCGGGAGGCGGAGGCTGCTCGAGCGTACGGCGAGTCGCTTCGATCTCGCGGACCGCGGCGAGATATTTCGCGCGCAAGCTGCCTTCGCCATCGGTGAAGACGTTGCGCACGATCCAAATGCGATGCTGTACGTGGTCGAACGCGACGAGGCCGAGGTAAAACATCATCGCCGCGTCGTCGGTGCCGACATCGTCCCGGCCCGTGTCGGGGATTCGCTCGAACAGCCGAACCATGTCGTACGAAAAGTAGCCGATGGCCCCCGCCACCAGCGGCGGCAATCCCGGCACGCGGACCGGCCGGTAACGCTCGACGCGATGGCGAAGATAGTCGAGCGGATTCGCCTGCACCCAGGAGGTTCGATCTTCCCCTTCCAGCACGCAAGCCCCGCGAACGTAGCGGAAGACTTCGACGGGATTCGCGCCGACGAACGTGTATCGCGCGACGTTCTCGCCTCCCTCGACGCTTTCGAGCAAGAAAGCGTAATGCGCCTGCCGCGCGAGGCGGAGATAGGTGGAGACCGGCGTCAGCAGGTCGGCCGTGAACGTCTCGTAGACGGGCACGAGATTGCCTTGGCGTGCCAGGCGTTTGAACGTCTTGAAATCAGGCTCAATCATGGAATCCATCCGCTTCGCGCCAATTCTCAGGCGGCGCTTTTTCCGCGCAACAAAAAAGCCGCGATCCGTATCTGGAATCGCGGCCCGTCTGGGAATCTGCCCGGAGCTACCTTGCTACCGGCTCACGTCTCATCCGCGCGCAACCCCATCCGGCCCGCTTCTCCGCCACCAGGAGAAACGCCAAGCAAAGCCGAGAGCGCGCGTCCGAGTCATTTTCCAATTCGCCGAAACACAAAGTTTAGGGGCGCACTCTGGGAGTGTCAATCCTAATTTTCCACGCGCAAAGGTCGGCGCCGCCCACGCTCCTCGCGAGCCAGCGCGCGTTCCACGGCGTTTCGCATGACTTCCTCCGGCGCACGCGATCCCGTCCAGATCTCCCATTGGGCCGCGCCTTGCGCGACGAACATGTCCGCGCCGGTAATCGTCTCGATGCCTCGCTGTTGCGCCAAGTGCAGGAATTTCGTGACGCGCGGGCGATAGATCATATCCATCACGATCCGGCAGTTCATTTCCGGGGCGGAGATCGGCGAGCCGTCCCCCGGGCGCAGGCCGATCGGCGTGCAGTTGACGATGGCGTCGAAAAATTCATCGCGAATGCGTTCGCGCGGAATCGCTTCCCCTCCCACGGCGCGTGCAAGCGCTCGCGCGGGCTGTTCTCTTCGCGCGCAAATGGAAACCACCGCTCCGCCGCGCGTCAGTGCGAACGCCGCCGCGCGCGCTGCGCCTCCCGCACCAAGCAGCAGGACGCGGCTGCCCATCAGCCGCACGCGCCGCTCGACCGCGCGCAAGACCCCCACGTAATCGGTGTTGTAACCGTAGAGGCTGCCGCCCGAACGCACGATGACGGTATTCACCGCGCCGATTTCGCGCGCCAGCGGATCGCAATCATCCAAACGGCGAACAATTTCTTCTTTGTGCGGAAGCGTGATGCTGAAACCGGAAAGGCCGAGCGGGGCGACGGCTTCCAGAAAATCGGGCAGATCGGGCACGCGGAACGGCACGTAAACGGCATCGATCCGGCGCGCCTGAAATGCGGTGTTTTGCATCAGCGGCGAAAGCGAATGCGCCACGGGATCGCCGATTACGCCGTACACGCGCGTTCGGCGCGTCAATCGATCCGCGCTATACAGATCTGTCAGCTCGTCCAGAGACGTCTGGCCGGGCGCCGTGGGCGTCTCCGCGGCCGCGTAAGCAAGAACGCTGCCCGCGCGCAAAGCAAGTATTCGCGCGGCCATTCCCGTTTCGCCCATTGGCACGATCACCCGATTGCGCCGCTCGCGGGCAAGATCCAGGAGGCGAACGGCGTCTCGATTCGTTCGGCACTGGGTGGCAATCTTGATTGCGTCTTGCGACGCCTGTTCCAGCTTGCGCGCGACTCGGTCCAGGTGATTGGGCGTGCCGCGAAAATCGTGGTACGAGAGCAGAACGCGCGCCGGTCGCAAATCGCGCTTGAGTTCCAGCTCGGGCCAGCGCGCAAGCGCCTCGATTTCGACGTCGCACCATTGGCAGCCCGCCCGCACGGCCGCCAGCAATACTTCCCGCTGAGCTTGTGCGGCCCCGCGAAAGAGGCCCCCACCCCTCCGCGAGCGGCAAGTCGCAATCATCGTGGCCCGGTGGTGCACGCGGCCCAATCTCGATAGAAATGCCTGGCGCTCCCTGGAATCGCGCAGGTAGTCAAGCCGCAACTCAACCGTGCGCACTCGCCGCAGCGCCTTCAGCAACGCATGTTCCATCTCTCGGGCCGTGCGCGCTGCCACTACCCCGCAAATGTGGCCTTCTCGGAACACCTTTCCTCCACCCTGGCGCAAAAACCTAGGGTAGTACCATGCGGTGTCGAAAGTGTAAAGCGAGCTCGCCTCCATTCTTGACCGCATCCGGACCCTTTGTTAGCGTGGTTTGGAAGCAGCTCACCCGGGTTGTCCTTACCTCCCGGCAGTTTGAGGAGCATTCAAATGAGCCAACGCATCGTCTCCCGGTGTCTCATGTTGGGCCTAACCCTTGTCCTGGCAAGCGGATGGGCGCGCGCCCAGAAAGTCGTGACGACGCCTTCCCAAGCGGACATGTATTGCTCGGGGGTCTTTACGAGTGCCCCCGTCCCCCGTGATACTTACGTGATTGCGCCCGAGGAATCGGGACATCGCATTGAGGCTGTTCAGCCCGATTTCGTGCATATCAACAAGGGCTCCCGCGATGGCGTCAAGGTGGGCGACGAGTTCCTCGTGAGCCGGCCCGTGCAGGATCATACCGGGATTCCCTGGTTCAAATGGCAGCCCGGAATCATCAAAGCCATGGGGACTGCTTACGAAGACGTCGGCCGCCTCCGCGTTGTTAACGTACAAGAGAAAACCGCCACCGCCGAAGTCGTATTTTCCTGTGACTACATGCAGCGCGACGACATCGTGCAACCATTTGTCGAACGCCCCGCTCCCCCCTTCCACGACGACCGCCAATTCGACATGTTTGCCCCGCCGAGCGGCAAGTCGGTGGCTATGATTGCGACCACCAAGAACTTCGGCCAGGTTGTCGGGCTGGACGGGACCGTCTATATCAATCTGGGGACCAAGCAGGGCGTTCAAGTGGGCGATTATTTCCGCGTATTCCGCTATCAAGGTTCACGCGCCGATAGCGTCATTACTGAACGCGGGACGAATTACGAGGTCTTTGGATTTGGCAGCGATCCGGTCCATTACCAATGGAATGACCTTCCGCGCGAAGTGCTTGGAGAGGGTATCGTCGTTCGCGTCGGACCCAACGCATCTACCGTTATCATGACGCATAGTCGCCGCGAAATTTACGCCGGAGATTACGCCGAACTCGAATAGCACTTCTCAGCTCAGCCGCAGCTCTCTCCCCGGGGGGCTCCGTTCTCACAAAGGGCACGGAGCCCTCTTGCATTTTGCTTGCACATATTCTGAATGACTGGATACCTTGCTCAGGCACCGTCAGGACGAGTCGGGCAGCGCGTCGGCGCCCTGCTCTTCGCTGAATACTTCCGCGGTGAACGCGTAAATCTCGATATCTTCGTCCTTCCATGCACGGGCTGAAAACCCCGCTTTCAGGCAGGTTTCCTCCAAGAAGCGATCGCGGTTCCAGTTTCGCTCGGTGGCAACTTGCGGCAGAAGCAATCCCCTTATCCTCCCGCGCGCCACGATGATTCCATGACGCCCCACCTCAATGGCTTCCGGCGCAATGCGTTCCGGCGGAGAGAGGACGGAGATTTCGATGTTGAGCTGCGGGATATCTTCCGGCCTGACGGGACGAAATCGCGAGTCGTGTAGCGCGGAGGCAATCGCGCATCGCACCACCACCTCTCCCAGCGGCTCATCCGCCTCGATGTGGCCCACACATCCCATGAGCCGCCCATTTCGTCGCAGCGTTACAAATACGCCCGCAGGTCTGGCGAGATCTCCGTACACGGCGGGGATTTCGGGGATGCGGCCGCCTACCGCCTCGATCACTGCCTGACGCGCCCGGCGGAGCAGTTCGCGGCGGTCCTCACTGGAAAGTTGCGACATCCTGCGGGTTCTTCCGGGGCTTCGTCTGCGTTTCTAGAACGCGGAGTTTATGCCTCTGCTTGACGCGATCGTCCAACTGGCCCCAAAACTTTTGAAAGTATTGCACCGCCGATGCGATGGCGCTCACGACGACGAGCCAGAGTAAGACCGTGCCGAGCGGACGAAAATGGATGTGTTTGGCGCCGAGGATGATCGCGGACGCGGCGATCACCTGCAGCACCATCTTCGTCTTACCCAGTGCAGATGCGGGAATCGTGAACCCCTCGGCGGAAGCGATGTTGCGCAGGCCGAGAACCGTAATCTCCCGCCCGATGATGATCACCACCATCCAGCCGGGAGCCAAATGCATCTCCACGAGAGAGATGAACGCTGCGGAAATCAAGAGTTTATCTGCGACGGGATCCAGCAGGATTCCAAGAGTCGTTATCTGATCGCGGCGCCGAGCGTAAAAGCCGTCGGCCCAGTCGGTTGCGGCTGCGGCCAGAAGGATGAGCACACCCCAAACCGCAAAATTGATGGGTACGCCGAAAAAGACGACGTTGGGCTCGCGCGTCAAGAGAACGACGACTAGCAGCGGAACAAAGAAAATCCGCAAGATGGTGAGGCTATTTGGCAGGTTCATCCAGCACCCGGGCGGCCCAGCGCCCGATGGATTCCGTCAAATCGCGAGGCAAGCTCACTATAGACCCGGCATGACAGTCCGTCAACGGTGGTGCAGCCGGGTGTGCCCTGGCCGGAAGAAACACGCGCCCTTGACTATTGCGATATACCCATGCCCTAAACCTGTGCAAATCAAGCCCATCAATTGCTGTCCCACTGTGCAACACGGCTCTAACGGTGGCCGAGCCCCCATAAGAATAACATCCTTATTTTCAAGGGGTTACACTGAGGCTCCCTGACTCCCCTGGAGAGATCGACGCGCGCCTGTCGAAATCGATTTTTCATACAGAACACCATTTCCACACGATTTCCACCGTCGGCATCCTCCTGATTACACGGAACATACATGCAGTAACCTTACCTGCACCCCGGGCGCAGGCCTAGGCCCTGCTTCCACCACGAAGGATTCGAGCCGGCAAGAAGATAAGCGCGCGGAACAGGTCCAATCCGCCTTCCACGGCGATTCCCAGGATGCGGAATGGGAGGAGGAGTAGCCAAACGAACGGATAAAGTACCAACGCCAGCAGCGCCAGCGGCCAGCAAATCACCAGCAGGATACACCAGAGTAGGAATTTCACCATGGATGTCCTCCACTCGCTGAATAGAGATACGCCGGCGCCTGGATGAAAAGTTCCGTCAAGGACCTCGGGGGGCGCACTCAAACCGAGCGCGAAGCCGGCCCCAAGTGCAAACGCCTCGCGAGCGATTCGGGCATCTCCGCCTCAATCGCCATGTGGGAACCCTCGACGCGCGAGCGCATGACGTGACCCAATCCGTGCACCAGTGCGAGTGTGCGCCCATCCGAGAGCGGGAGTCGAAACTCGAGCCGCACGATCGGGTCCGCGGGCAATAATTCGTCAATCTGGCGCTGCAACTCCTCGAGTCCGCTACCGGCGAGCGCGGACACCAGCGGTTTGCCATTCGATTTGCGCAGTTGCTCGGCCTCTTCCGGCGTCAGCCGGTCAATCTTGTTGAGCACGTGCAGCCGCGGGCGGTCGGCCACACCAAGATCGGCGAGAATCTTCTCGACCTCGGTGTCATGTTCCGCGCTGTTGGGATTCGAGACGTCGGTGACGTGCAGGATCAACGCGGCCTCTTGCACCTCTTCGAGTGTCCCGCGAAACGCCGCGATCAAGCCGGGCGGGAGATCGCGAATGAAGCCGACCGTGTCCGAAAACAGCACGCGGCGCCCCGAAGGCAACCGGACACCGCGGACGGTCGAGTCGAGCGTGGCGAACATGTTCGGCGAGACCACAACGTCTGCGCGTGTGAGCGCGTTGAACAGCGTGGACTTGCCCGCATTCGTGTACCCGACCAGGGCCACCGTCCCGAGAGGAATCGCCTGCCGGGCCTGCCTTCGCATCTTTCGCTGCTTGCGCACGGCATCGATGCTTTGCGTGATCCTGCGGACGCGATCGCGAATGCGCCGCCGGTCGGTTTCCAGTTTTTGCTCGCCGGGACCGCGCGTCCCGATTCCGCCGCCCAGACGGGAAAGCTCGGTCCCCTTGCCCGTGAGGCGGGGAAGCAGATAGTTGAGTTGGGCGAGTTCGACCTGCAATTGGCCTTCGCGGCTTCGCGCGTGGCGCGCGAAAATGTCCAGGATGAGCTGGGTGCGGTCGATCACGCGGCAATCGGTGCCGCGTTCGAGATTGCGCTGCTGCACCGGCGACAGATTGCGGTCGAACACAAGGACGGCCGCCTTGCGCATTTGCGCCTCGATCTTCACCTCTTCCATTTTGCCGCGCCCAATGAGGGTCGCCGGATCGATCGCCTCGCGCATCTGGAAGATCGAACCCGCCACCTCTGCGCCCGCGCTTCGCGCCAACTCCTCCAACTCGCGCAAGGATTCACGTTCGGGCTCGGCTGCTCGCTGGCCCGGCACTCGCGAGGGACGCTTGAGTCCCACGCCTACCAGAAGCACACATTCGCGAGATTCCGTCGTGCGGGGAACTTTCATTAGACTCGGGAAGTGCGGAGTAGCGCTTCGATCGCGACTCGGCGAAAACGCACAGTCCTTCTCTGGATAGTATACGACACAGGTCAATCCATCTCGCCACGCGAAGGCAGCGGCTCCGGACGTAGCCGCTTCGCAACCGCGCGATCTGCTTCCGCGGCAATCGCGGGATCGTCTCCGAAGCCCGCAAGCCAAATGACGTCCGGCTCGCGCCGGAACCATGTGAGCTGGCGTTTTGCGTACCGGCGCGTCGCCTGCGAGATGGCCGCCGCGGCCGAGTCGAGACTCATTCGGCCTTCGAGGTGCTCGCGCAACTGGCGGTAGCCGATGAACTCGAACGGCTTCGCCCGGGCGTGCACGCCGCCGCGGATCAATCCCGCGACTTCTTCGAGCCAGCCGCGCTCGAGCATGCGTTGGAAGCGCCCCTCAATGCGCCCATGGAGCGCGGCGCGCGGCGGATTGAGTCCGATGCGCAATGGTGCGAATCCTTTCAACGGGTCCCGGCCCGAACGATGCACTTCCGTGACCGGCTTCCCAGCGAGCACGCAAATCTCAATCGCTCGCACAAGCTTTTGCGCGTCGCGCGGGGCGATTCGGCGCGCGGCGGCCGGATCCATCCGCTTCAAAACACGATGCAAATATGCGGGGCCTCGCCCCGCGGCGCGCGATTGCAGCCGCTCGCGCAACTCCGCGGAACGCTGCGGCGCATCGGCGAGCCCTTCGAGCAGCGCACGAAGATACAAGCCCGTGCCGACAGTCAGCACGGGCAATCGGCCACGAGCGCGCAAATCGCCCAGCACGAATTCCGCCCTGCGGCGGTATTCGCCTGCCGTGAACAGCTCGCTTGGATCGACGAGATCGAGAAGGTGGTGCGCGACGCCGCGGCGTTCAACCTCGTCCAGCTTGGCCGTGCCGATGTCGAAGCCACGGTAAACTTGAGTGGAATCGCAGGCCACCACTTCCCCACCCCACTGTTCTGCAATGTGAACGCCCAGAGAGGACTTGCCCGAAGCGGTAGGGCCAAGGATCGCGACCAGCAGGGCGGGGCCGTCGTTCGGCGCCGATTTCATCCCAGGAATTTCCAGTACCGCGCGACCAGGTACGCCAGAAATAGCGCGGCCAGCAACAAGGCCCCCATCACCTGCGCACGCGTGGGTTTCACTGTCCTTCGTTCAGCGGAATATTGTACAGGTAAATGAATCGCAACCGGATGAATGGGCCGCTGAACGCCGGCGGAAGCGGCTCGAATGGGTTGGACGCGCGGATCGAGGAAATTGCGGCGCGGTCGAGCTCTTGTTTGCTGGATGAGCCCACCATTTCGGGTTGGTCATCGGGAACGCTACCGTCTCGATTGATGTTGAATTCCAGAATGACTCGCCCGCGCTCGCCCATGATTGCCGACTCCGGTATCACGGCATACCAGTTCTGCTTTACGCGGGCTAGAACGCGCTCCAGATAGCCGCTGAAATCCACGCCTTCGGTCGGCGTCAACATCTGGATGCCGCCGTTGTAGGTGCCGCCCCCGCCCCCACCGCCGCCTGGGTATCCTCCCCCACCAGAGCCGGGCAGGCGGCCTTGGAACCCAACGCTCGGTGCGCCATCTCCCCTGGACGATTGATGCGATAAATCCTCAAGCGCGTGGCCAGGCGATGACATGCGGGGAAGAATCAGTCCGTTGGCGGTTGGATGAGGCGTCGGTGCCACGGTTGGTGTCTCAACCTGATGCGGCTCAATCGTAGGCTGTGGAGTCGGCGCCGCGGGAAGCGAGTCCGTCTGGTTCTGGGGACTCGCGCGCTCGGGCGCTCTGAGGCCGGGATTTGGTTGCGGCGCCGGCATTGGCGCAAGACGGCTCAGCATGCGCGGATCCACATGGACCTGCGGGGTAGGCGGAGCCGGCGCGGGCCTCGGGCCTCTCGGCAGCTCGTTCAATGCAGGCAAATTCGCCCAGGATATCTGCTCGCGCGCGAGATCGATCTGTTCCTGCGTCGGCCCATGGCTCGGAAAAAGCTTCGGCAAGACCAGAACGTAAAAGCTGAGCATCAAGGCTTGAATCAAGAGCGCGGCGCCATTGCGCATGACGGCGTTCCAACCCGAGATGCGATCCTCCAAAGGCCTCACCATCAGCGCGACTTCGCCCGTGGTCATCACGTCGGGTTCGAGCACGTCCGGCAGGTAGTAAGCGGACACCGGCGGCTTTGAGGGGAGCGTGATCGTCGGCAGGCCTTCCGGAACGGCGATGCGCGTGTCAAGCGTCATCGCCGCCAAATGGCCGGCGGTATATCGCGTGACGTCCAATCCCTTCGCCACCGCGTCGCGCGGGACAACGACGCGTTCGGCCAGCACGTCCAGAGGGCGATACGCGGGAATGTTCGAGGTCGCGTCGAGTGTCCCCGAAGAGATACCCGCCGGGATAATCGTTCGCTCGTCCAGGGAAGTCGTGGTGCGGCGCGGCTCAGTCGAGGCGGGCTCCGCCGAGAGCGGACGCGAGTCTTTCGGTACCAGTAGCCTCGGAATCATGAGTTTTCCCGCGGAGACACGAACTCACCCCATTGGACGCGCCGGCCATGTTCTTGGATGCCTGCCATGACTTGGTCCGCCAATTCGAGCGCCCGCCTCCCCGCGTCTCCATCCACCTGCGGTGCGGTGCGCGTTCGGACGGATTCCAGAAACGCGATTAGCTCCGCGCGCAAGGGCTCCTGTCGCACCGCGGGCAACGTCGCAAAATCGAATTTCGGCTGTGGCCCAGGCTCCGCCACGCGGATACGCAGCGCGTCCTGTCGCGTGAAATCCACGGAGATATATTCGTGTCGCTGAAAGAATCGCAGCTTCCGCACGCGCTCCGTCGAGACGCGGCTGGCAGTTACGTTGGCGACCGCGCCGGATGCAAACGTCAGCCGGGCGTGAGCGATGTCTACCTTCTCGGTAACCACCGGTATGCCGACCGCCTTAATCTCTTCCACTGGCGCTTTCGCAAGAGACAACAAAATGTCGAGGTCGTGAATCATGACGTCGTAGACCACATCAATGTCGAGGCTGCGCGGCGTGAACACGCCGAGGCGATGCACCTCAAAATAGAGCGGCCGGTTCAACACCGGGAGAACCGCCACCAGAGCCGGATTGAATCGTTCGAGATGCCCCACCTGCAGCACTCGTCCGTGGCGCGCTGCCGCCGAAATCAATTCGTCGGCTTCCGCCAGCGATGCCGCCATCGGCTTCTCGACAAGGACGTCGAGTCCCATTTCGAGCAGCCGGCAGCCGATCCGCGCGTGCTCCACCGTGGGCACCGCAAGGCTCACCGCGTCCACCCGGCCCGCGAGGGACTCGATTCCGTCGAGCCTCACGGTTGAAAACTCCTGCGCGACGTGTTCCGCGCGTTCGCGATTCGCGTCCACGACGCCGGTCAGTTCCGCATCTTCCATCTCACGGTAGATGCGTACATGATTGCGGCCGAAATCGCCCACGCCGACAACCGCGACGCGCACCTTTTTCACGGGATGGGTGGAAGGCGTCAAGGTTTCGCGCCCTCGTCCTGCGGAGACGCCACCGGAAACGCCTGCACGGAGAGTCCCGCCGCTTCGGCGGCTTCCATCAGCCGCGCACGGTCAAACAGGAGCGTGCGCTCTGCATCAATCGCGAGCGCCGTAACGCCCGAACGCCCCATTACTTCGACGGTTTGGAGGCCGATAACGGGTACATCGAAGCGCATGTCCTGCCGCGGCTTGCTCACCTTGACCACCACCAGCGGCTGCCCATTCGCAATCCGCGCCGCGCGCTCGATTGTCTCGTCGGTTCCCTCCATCGCTTCAATCGCCACGCACGCCCGCTCGCGCACCACGACTGTTTGCCCCAAGTCCAGCGCCGCGATTTTTCGCGCGATGTCCCTGCCGTATTCCATGTCGGCGGCTTCCCGCTCGTTCGGATGCCGCCGCGTCAGCACTCCGGCCGAAGGCACGAGCGGCTTCAAAAATGAAGTGGAATCCACGAGCTTGATCCCTTCGGATTCCATAACGCCCGCCACCGCCCCGATCAGTGAGTCCGTATTTCGCAGCGGCAGCGAGAGCAACAATTTCGCAAGCCTCCAGTCCGGACGGATCGAGCTGAAGATCTTGTTATGTTTCACCTGCCCGGCCATCACCGCGCGGGTCACGCCTTCCTGATGCAGCAAATCGAGCGCGCGGCCCAGTTCCCCGAGGCTGACCCAGTGTAACCGGCTTGCGACCCGCTCGAGTTCCGGCGACGCCTCTTCGCGCAGCGCGAGCACGGCCATATCTATTCCCTGGCTGCGCGCCGCTTCGAGAACGAGAAATGGGAACTTGCCGTTTCCGGCGATGAGGCCCCAGCCTGCCGTGGCGGACGCGGAATCGATGGAGGCACTCATCGCTTGAATTACTTGATCAAGCCCCTTTGGGCCGATTCGATGAATTCGACGATCTCGCGCACATCCGCGGAGCCGTCGAGTTGCGCGCGCATCTGATCCAGCGCCTGCGACGTATTCAATTTGGAGCGCAGCAGCAAGCGGAACGCCCGTTCGATAGACTCCAGCCGCGCGGCGTCGAAGCCTTGCCGCTCAAGCCCGACCGTGTTGACTCCGTAGCAGTGGACCTCGCGCGCATCCACCACGAGCGCGAACGGCGCAACGTCCTTGGTTATCGCCGTCAGCGCCCCGATGTAAGCGTACCGGCCGACGCGGCAAAACTGGTGCACCGTCGAATACGCGCCCACCGTCGCGTAGTCCGCCACTTCCACGTGCCCCGCCAGCGTCGCGCCATTCACGAAAATCGTGTGGCTGCCGACTTGCGAATCGTGCCCGACGTGCGCGTACGACATGAATAAATTGTGGCTGCCGATCCGCGTCGTGCCGCCGCCGAACCCGGTTCCGCGATTGATCGTTACGAATTCGCGGAAGACGTTCGCCTCGCCAACGGCCAGTTCCGTGCGCTCGCCCTTGTATTTCAGGTCCTGCGGCTCGTCTCCAATCGAACACAGCGGGTGAAACACGTTGCCCGGCCCAAACTGTGACGGGCCTTGAATCACCGCCTGCGGCATGACGACGCAGGCATCTCCCAGCTCGACCTCGTCGCCAATGAATGCTCCGGCGCCAACACGCACTCCGGCGCCCAAGCGGGCGCCCGGTGATACCACCGCCCGGGAATCAATCTCGCTCATTCTTTCGATTCCGCCTCGGCGTCTGATTGGGAAGAAGGCTTGTCGGCCGCATCGCGATCCACCATCTTGCACATCAAGGTTGCCTCGGCCGCGAGTTCGCCGTTCACTGTTGCGGCGCCTCGCAGCTTGCAGAACGTGCCGCGTCCCCGCCAGGAGACCACCGTGACTTCAATTCGAAGTTGATCGCCCGGCACGACGGGGCGGCGAAAACGCGCGTCGTCCACCGCGACGAAGTAGAGCAGCTTGTTCTCGCGGTCCGGCACCTCCTGCAGCAGAAGCAGCCCGCCCGCCTGCGCCATTGCTTCGATGATCAGCACGCCCGGCATGATTGGCTTGCCCGGAAAGTGCCCCTGAAAATAGGCCTCGTTGATGCTGACGTTCTTGATCCCCACCACGCGCTTGAGACGCTCCATCTCCAAGATGGCGTCCACAAAGAGGAACGGATAGCGATGAGGAAGAATCTTCTGGATGCCGTTGATGTCAAGTAGCATGGACGCGCCTCGATTACATGCGCGGGCTCCTCGCCCGATCTAGCCTGCTGAACCCGGCCCCTGCTGGCGGCCCGGCCGGCTCTGCGCAATCTGCCAATTATATGCGAAACACCGAGGGCGCGTGCAGGGAACGTGATTGGCAGCTGGGAACGGTCGGATTTCGACTGTCGCGTTTGTCAGGACTTGGCGATCAGAACCCTACTGATCTCGATGGGACCTGCTTTGATGGCAAATTCGTTGTGTCGAGGGCAGGGGAGGCCTACGATGTCCAAGTCCGAGGTCTACATCGGAAATTCCTGTTAGAGAAAATGCGCCTCAATGTTTTGCTATATTATTGCGCGAATCTGATTGGTGGGCTGCTATGTCAACACTAAAAAAACTCGATAACATGCAGGAAGGTTTGAGCCGCCGCACGTTTCTAGCGTGCGCTGCGGCGGCGGCCACTGTCGCGGCATTTGACGGTGCGCTTGCCCAATCGTCGAGTGTCGACAACATTCCGATCATCGACGCGCACATTCATCTGTTCGACGGTACCCTTCCCCTGGGCGCGGGGTATATGGGTTCTCCAGCCTATCGAGCAATCTCCAAAACCTCGCTCCCCTCTCTGTACAGCCCCTTGGCGAGACCGGCTGGAATTGTCGGCGCAATCGTGGTCGAATCCAGCCCCTGGATCGACGACAATCTCTGGTATCTCGAAGTCTGCAGGGCCGATCCTATTATGGTCGGCGTCTCGGGAAACCTAAATCCGGCACAGCCGGATTTCGGCCAATATGTGACGCGCTTTCACAAGGATCCGCTTTATCGGGCTATCCGCTCCAGCCGCTTCTACAGCGCGGACAATGGCAAGGTCGCTCTCAATCCCGACCAAGTCGCCAATTTGAAGCTGCTGGCTCAGGCTGACTTGGCGCTGGACACCGCCAATCCCAGCATGAATCTCATGCAGGCCAACGTGCTGCTGGCCGATGCTATCCCCGGCCTTCGCATCATCATGGACCATCTGCCTTCCTTCGATCCGACGGCCGACAACCAGCAGGCATATGAAGCGGTGGTGAAGGAAATGGCGGGTCGACCCAACATCTTCGTCAAACTCACGGAAGTGTATCATCCGCGGCTGACGGACGGCGTCATCGTCAAGGACTATGAGCCGCTGCGCGCCAGGCTCGAATATCTGTTCGACGCCTTCGGCGAGGATCGCGTTATGTTCGGAACTGATTATCCCAACAGCTATGGCGTCGCCACCATTCCTGAAGAGGTCGGGCTGATGAAGCGCTTCTTCTCCACCAAGTCGAGAGAAGCCGCAGAGAAATACTTCTGGAAGAATTCGGCGCGCGTCTATAAATGGATCAAGCGCGCGGACGATCAGCCGAGCCTGACCTGATTTTTTTCTCCGTTCGCCGGTGCGTACGTCAATTTGAAGACGCGATAAGCCTCTTCCGATGATATGCGAAACGCCGAGGGCACGTGCAAGGAACGTGATTGGCGGCTGGGAACGGTCAGTTTCCAATTGCCGCGCTTTACGTCCGGATGGACAATTTCCGAGTACGCCGTAAACAGTCAGCGAGCTGTTAGGAATGGCCACATGACACCGGTGCAGCGGACCAAGAACCCGTCGCTGCTGCGCAAGCCAGAGGTGCAAACCGGAGATTCCGACTTATAATCACTTGGAGGAGGTTCGCATGCCCAAATTCCTCATCGAGCGGGAAATCCCCGGAGCCGGCGCTATGTCGCCCCAGCAGCTCCAGAGCGTCGCGGTAAAATCGTGCTCCGTTCTGCGGAATCTGGGACCGCAGATCCAGTGGCTGCAGAGCTATGTTACCGACAATAAGATTTATTGCGTGTATATTGCGCCCAACGAGGAGATGGTGCGGGAACACGCCAGGCGCGGAGGGTTTCCGGCCAACCGTATTTCGGAAATCAAAACGATAATCGATCCGACCACTGCTGAGTAGAGTGGGGCGGATAAAGCGAGCCCCGGAGGGGCGACACAAACCAGGACACCACGAAAAAACCTTCCATCGACAGAAAAAGGAAACTCTGCCCTATAATCTCGGCCTCACGCATCCCTCCCCGAAAGGAAGAACAGGACGATGAAGTTACACACTTATCTCAATTATGGCGGCAACTGCGAGCAGGCTTTCCGTTTCTACGAACAGCATCTCGGCGGGAAGATCAAGGCGATGATGACCCATGGCGAAATACCGGATCCCAGCAACGTGCCCGAGAATTGGAAGAAGGCCATCCTTTACGCCTGCATGAGCATTGGAGAGACGGACCTTATGGGGAGCGATGTTCCGCCGGAACGGTTCCAGCCAATGCGCAGCGTCTATCTTTCGCTCGGCGTCGCGAGCACTGAGGAGGCGGAGCGGATTCATGCTCTGCTCGCCGACGGCGGCCAAATCTTCATGCCGATGCAGGAGACGTTTTTTGCCTTCCGCTTTAGCATGCTCCGAGACAAGTTCGGCACTTCCTGGATGATCATCCACGAACGCCCGACGCCGCAGAACGCCTGAGAGCCGGCAGATCCGGTTAAGCGAAACGCCAAGGGCAAGGCCAGGAAACGTGGTTGGCGACTGCCAACAGGCCAGTTTCCGATTAGCGCGTTATACGCCCAGGTGAACTTGGCCGGTGCATTCTCAACTTCCCAGAACCCCGTTTCTGGATAATTTCCGAGATGGAATGGGAAGGCCGACCTCCAGTGGCCACGAAGTGGTCGTGGCCAACCCCAGGCAAGTGAAGTTGATCAGTACCAGCAGCCGAAAAGATCACCGTGTGGATGCACAAAGGCCGGCAGCTCATCACCCGTTCCTGAGTAGTTTATCCTCTTACCTGTAACCTACCGTATTCAGTACGCGTCCCATTTTTGGAGGGTATCTCCCATGCTTCATTCCCAGCCGCAAACCCAAAGCCCCCGTTCGCCAAGAATCAACCTTGTCAAATGGAGTTGGTTGTCCCTCTTTCTCTTGACCGCTCTTTTGTTTGCCCCGCTCCTCCAAGCACAGAGCACGGTCTCCAGCCCCACATCGCCTGCAGCCTGCCCGGTACAATTCCAGCACTTCAATCCTTCCGGCGTAACTGTGCGAATCAAGAATGTCAGCGGCAAGAATATCGTTGGTTTGGACTTCAATGTGGCAATTGCCGATGCCACCGAGCATTGGAAATGGTTCCACTGGAACTTTGACGATGCCCTGCCCATCCGCGACTTCGGTTGGAACAAGCGCATCAAGATGGATGCTGCAAAGACTCTCTCTTGGGACCGCGCTTACCTCGATTTCGAACATGGAGGTGGCGGTGCCTTCGTACTCACAAGTGTGCTCTTCGAAGATGGCTCGATTTGGGAGGAGTCTCAATATAGCGAAGTGCCTTCCTGCAAATACGTCTGGCACAACAGCCACAAACAATTATTTGTCCGGCCAGTGCAATTGCCTTTCCGCCAGTAGCCGTGGGCCCGCAGGTGCCCCCGGCAGAAAAGAGTACGGTCTGGCGTGCGTCACCCGAACCACTCGTTGAAAACAAGGGATAAGGGCTGAGTCCTGGTTTGTCGCATTATCGGAAACTGACCAACTATCCTCGGCGGCGCTTCCTGCAAGCACCGAACCTAACGCCCGCGGCTCCCTCAACGTGCTAGCATTGCCGACGTGCCCCGAAGAATAGTTATCCGCCGCCCAAGCGACGCCGCCGAAACATCATCCCGCGCGAAATCCTTGCGTGAGTTATTGAAGTCGCTCCGCGAGCGCGAGCCCGAAATGGCGCGCTTGCTCGGCCGCTTCGTCCGCGCCGAATCACCGAGCAACGACAAGCCCGCGCTGGACCGCTTCGCACGCATCGTAGCCGCCGAATGGCGCAGACGCGGCGCGCGCGTGAAAGTGATTCGTCAATCGCAAACAGGCAACCACGTTCGCGCCGAGTGGAGCTCTCCGCACGCTTCTGGCAACCCGCCCATCCTGCTGCTCGGCCACCTCGATACCGTCTACGAAATCGGCACGCTCGATCGCATGCCGTTTCGCATCAGCCGCGGGCGTGCCTGGGGCCCCGGCACATTTGACATGAAGAGCGGCCTCGTCATCGCGCTCTTTGCCGTGGACGCGCTGCAGCGCCTCGGCCTCCAGCCGCGGCGGCCGGTCGTCTGCCTCTGGACCTCGGATGAAGAAATCGGCAGTCGCAATTCGCGCAGCCTAATTGAACGCGAAGCGCGCCGCAGCGCCGCCGTTCTCGTGCTCGAGCCTGCCGGCCAAAAAGACGGCAAGCTCAAAACCGCGCGCAAGGGCGTGGGCGAAGTCACGATCGAGGTCACGGGCCGCGCGGCGCACGCGGGTCTCGATCCTCAGAGCGGAATCAACGCCGTGGAAGAATTGGCGCTGCAAATCGCGCGCATCCGCCGCTTCAATCAGCCGGACCGCGGCATTACGGTCAATGCGAATGTGATCGAAGGCGGCACGCGCGCCAATGTCATCGCCGAGCATGCGCGCGCAATCGTGGACGTCCGCGCATCGAGAGCGCGCGACATCCGTGCGCTGGAAAAACGATTTCGCGCGCTGCGGCCGATTCTTCCTGGCGCAAAACTCACCGTGCGCGGCGGATTCAACCGCCCTCCCCTCGAACGCCGGTGGACTGCCGGCCTCTTCGCGAAAGCCCGGCGGCTCGGCGGAATTCTCGGGCTTCGCATTGACGAATGCGCCGTGGGCGGCGGTTCCGACGGCTGCTTCACCGCCGCGCTGGGCGTGCCCACGCTCGACGGCCTCGGCGGCATCGGCCACGGCGCGCACAGCCCAAACGAACATGTGCTTTTGCGCGCGCTTCCCGATCGCACCGCCCTGCTTGCATCCCTATTGTTGGAGTTGTAGCCGCTGCGAGGTTCAACTCGCAGAAAGGTAGGTCCTGCGGAGATAGTCGGCGGTGGCGCGCGCGAGTTGCTCGTAGTTCATTCCGAGCACGTCGAGCAGCGCGTTTTCCGTCGTCGAGTTCGCCGCCAGCCGGTCCAGCAGCGACGAAATATCCCGCATTCCGCCGATGTCGATGATGGCCTCGACCGCCGCGAGCGACCATGCGTAAGCCTCCGCTGCGTCGCTCGCTTCGAGATTCAGCCAAACGCCTTCATAGGATGCCAGCGAAAGATCCATATGCTGGTCGTACGCGTACACCAGTCCCTTCGCGGCGTGTGTGCTGCGCCGGCCCTCGATATATTGCGCGACGCCTTCCTGGACCCAGACCGGGCAATGCCCCCGCGTTTTCTGCGTGATGAAACTGTGCGTCAATTCGTGCTTCAGAACGCGCGAGAGTTCGTCCGTCATTCCGCTCAATCCATCCACGGGCACGCGAATCCGTCCGTCGTTCAGCGCCCCCACCCAGCTCGGCGTGCGAGTGATGTCGCTGAACTGCTGGCTCGTATAGAGCACGACCGCAATCGGCTCCGGCGGCGTATAGTCCAGCTCGGACTTGATGTCCGAAAAGTGAGTCTCGAGTGTCTGCAAGACTTCGCGCGCCAGCGCCGGCGTGGCGTCGCCGTTGAAGCGGAGAATAAAATGCGCCGACTCGTTCTCGCGGTAGCTCGCCTCTTCCGCGGCGTCTCGCTCGGCCTTTTCAAGCGCGTGCTGCACTTCGGCGTCCGGGCGAAGCTGCCAAGCCCGCTTCCATTCCGATACGGCGTCGTCCAAACGATTCAGTCCGTAGTAAGCCCAGCCGGTGAGTTTCGCGACGTCGGCGGAATCCGGCGCCGCGTGTCTCGCGCGTTCCAGATCGTCCAGCGCTTCCCGATATTCGCTCCGCCGCAAGTGCATGTATGCGGAGTCGAGGAGCAAATCGGCGTTTTCGGGCGCAAAGCTGAGGGCGCGCTTGTAGTACTCCAGCGCCCGGTCCAGGTTCCCCTGGCTGACCTCGAACTCCGCAGCCGCTGACTCCCCCACGATCACCCGTGTAATCGCACCGGGGCTTCCTCCCTGCGCGTCACCTTCGAGCCGGTCCAGGTAATCTTGGTCCACGGCGCCATCGTGTACGGCGGCGCGCGCCACGTCACTGCTGGTCGTCGTGGTCAGACTTTCAGGGGGAGCGATGGGCAGGTTCGCCGCCCGCTCGTTCACGGGACGCGATTGCGAATCGCTCTCATTCGCGTCGCGAATGATACGGGCAACGATGGATTCGGACAGGCTCAATTGGCCCGCCGACGTCTCGTAGGTGACACGGCCGTTGACAACCTCCACGTGCGTCGCCGTGATGCGCCGGCCGTTTTTCAGCACAATCGTGTCCGCAAGAAGGTGGGAAGCAGACGCCAAGAGCGCCACCACGGCGGCTAGAAACCACAAGGCGGGGAGCGGCCGAAATCGCATGCCACCATCTTACCAAGGCCCCGCAAGCGACCCCGCGGCGGCTTGCCCCAGGATGCCCAAAGTTGCTACAGTCGGCCCATGAACGGGCTGTGCCGCGCTGTTGCTTGCACCGCCTTGGTGGCAGTTGCCAGTCTTTGCGCTCTTTCTGCGCCTCCCGACGATCTCACTCCGCGCCAGATGCTCGATGCCCTGAATGCCTTGCGCATCAACCCAAGCGAGATCTATACCATTCACGATTTGCGCCTGCAGCGAGACACCCTGGGAATATCCCTCGATGACGGCGAGTTGGGCTTCTTTGACGATTTCCGCGGCAAAATAACCGGGGCCGTCTTCACCGGACGCGGTCACATCGTCGCAATACCCCGCGATTCGGCCGAGCGCCACTCCCTCGCCCGCTTCCTAGGCCTGCCGGTCCTGGACCAGAGATTCACCGCCGCCTATCTCCGCTTCACTGACAATGCCGCCGACGAGCTGCTCGAACAGATCCGCTCCTCGGAAGCCCCAAAAATCCAGGACGCGGATTTCTTGACCGACTGGGATCGAAACGCGGCGAGCCTGAATTCCGGCCACTCGCTCCGGATCATGATGGATCTGCTCTCGGATCGGCCCGTCCCTTACCTTTATGGCAGCCTTTGGAGCGATTCCCTCGGCATTTTCGAGGTTGTCGTGGACAACCGCCATTCCGAGCAGATTTTGGTCGGCCAGAGCCATTGGGCCGAGGGCGTGCCGTATTACGACATTTGGACCTCGTTTGCCCGGGTGGATGTGGATTCCCCTCCAATCGATTCATTTAAGCCCGTCGCATACGAAATCTCGACGACGATCGAGCCCGACCACACGTTGGAGGGCACAACCACAATCACCCTGCGCGCGCAGAGCGGCGGAGAGCGAATGGTCGCGCTCGAACTCTCCCGGTTCCTCACGGTCCAGTCGGTAGAGGACACTGCCGGCAACGCCTTGACGTGCTTCCAGAACGAGGCCCTCAGCCGCAATCAAGTCGCCGAGCACGGCAACGATCTCGTCGTTGTGGTGCTCCCGCAAGCCCCGCCCGCTGGGCAGACCATTAAACTCCGCCTCTCCTATCGCGGTGGTGTCATCAGCGACGCAGGGAACGGTGTGATTTTCGTCGGTGACCGCGGAAGCTGGTACCCGCATATCGGCGGCTTTGGCAGTTTCTCCTCTTTCGACCTGTCGTTTCGATGGCCGCGCCGGCTCCGTCTGATCGCCACAGGGACGCTGCAATCTCAACAGGAGGGGGCCGACTGGGATACGGCGCACTGGCGTTCGGAGGGTGAAATCCCCGTCGCAGGGTTCAATCTGGGCGAATACCGCACCGATACCGTAAGCCTCCCCGATGGGACCAGCATCGAGGTTCTCGCTAATTCCCAATTGGAGAGGTCCTTGGCAGCCCTTTTCCGTACGACGCCTCTCTCTGAGCTTCCCCAGGCCCTGCCCCGTTCCATGTCACGCCGCGGCGCCTCGACGGTTCAGCTTCCGGATGAGCCGAGCCCCCCGGAACCAAGCCCGGCGGCACTCGTCCATCAGGTCGGAGAGGTGATGGCGGATGCGGTGCGCATTGAGGAACGTTGGCTTGGGCCACTCCCCTTTTCGCGCCTTGAGGTTACGCAGATTCCGGGGGATTTCGGCCAGGGTTGGCCTGGCTTGATTTACCTGCCGACCATCACCTTTCTGTCCCCCGCCGAACAGCAGCATGTCGGCCTTAGCGGAGCCACACAGGAAGACTTCAACGAGATCGTTCCCTTCCATGAGGTCGCCCATCAGTGGCTGGGTAATTCTGTGGGATGGGATAGCTACCGCGACCAGTGGATTGATGAAGGGCTCGCAAATTACATCGCCCTGCTGGCCGTGGATAGCCGCAACCCTGACGAGCATCTCCTCCGCCGCTGGCTCGATCAATACCGCAGGGACCTCAGCGAGTCTGCCGCCGGGGGCGAACCCGTTGCCGATATCGGCCCGGTCACTCTGAGTTTCCGGTTGGTGTCCGCTCGGGACCCCGGTGCCTATCAGAGAATTGTTTACGGCAAGGGCACGTGGATTTTTCATATGCTGCGAATGATGCTCCGCGAGCCCGCCGCGCACGACCCTGACGCGCGCTTCACCGCTTTGCTGCATGACTTGGTGACAGACTATCGCCACCGCTCGCTTACCAACGCCGATCTGGAACGCGCGATTGAAAAGGTCATGACCCCATCCATGGCTCTGGAAGAAAAGAATTCGATGGCTTGGTTTTTTGACCAGTGGGTGGATGGAACCGGTATCCCGCGCTATTCGCTGCACTATACCGCTCAGCCCAAAGGAAAAATGATTTCGCTGGACGGCAGGCTGACGCAAGAGGGCGTGCCGGAGACCTTTGTCGCCGCTGTGCCGATCTATTCCCAGGGTGCAATCGGCAAGCAGGCGCTCTTGGGAAGCGTCGTCACCACAGGACGCGAGACGCACTTCCATTTTCTCGTCGCAAGCCCGCCCAAGCGTCTCCTCATCGATCCTCAGGAGACGATCCTCTGCCTCCACGATTAAGAGTGCAAGACGCCTGTTCGCCCGAGCAGAGTTCACAAAGCAAAGGGCCCCGACCAGGTCGGGGCCCTTCGAGAAATCCTGCGGGAAGAGAGCTATCGATCAGGGCGTGTCGTTAGTGATTAGTACAAGGTAAGTGGCGATGCCCGCTCCGACGGCCGCGGCCGTAATCAAGATCAGAACGAATCTATTCCTGCCGGCGCTGAACATCCCCTGCGGACCCAAGCCGGTCCCTGGGTTAATCATCATCCGGTAGGACGTACCTTCGCTTACGGTTTGGGTTTCATCTCCCAAGCTCACCAGGAGATCGCCGTGCCTGGCGCTTAGGATTAATTCACTCGGGCTGATGCAGCTGACCTGCGCCAGCGTCGGCTGGTCGCTCTTGGGCTGGATGGTGGCGCCGTCCGCGAGCACTTGGAACGTCTCGCCGCCCACCGAGGAGAGCACAACCGTGCCCCCGCTCAACGAGGCGCTAAACCCTTTAGAGAGCTGGTGAACCAAAACCCCCGAATCCGGCAACAAGTAAACCTGCGACTGGCCGAGCCGCGCCCGCAAACTGCCGGACCCGTTGGTCTGAAGATTGTCGCCGTCAAAAATCGCGGTGCCAACCGCAACCTCACTCGTTCCCAGCGTTGCGTGATCCGCTTGCAGAACCACGCCCATGGACGACGACGGAGCCGCCATCCCCGTGCCAAAGATCAATCCCACGCATAGAAGAGCCGTAACACCAGACTTCCACAATGTGCGCACAATAGCCTCCACCGGGGCTCTTATACAAGTTAGGGTCGGCGCGCTTTCTTGTCAACGGCCATTTTCCCAAGTTGTCCATTTTGAAACATCCCCTCGCCTGCCCCATCCTGAAACGCCCCTATCCCGCCTGAATCTCGGCACCCCCTGCGTTCACGCCACCCCCAACCCGAGCACAGTTGCAATCCTCCGCTGGGGACGGCAGAATGCCCCGGGAGGCAGCGTGTTCCAGCCGGGCGAGACCGTGCGCGCCAACCTGGCCGGCCTGCAAGTCGGCAGTGTGGTATTTCACCAGGCCGTGACGGCGGCCGTGGCCCGGATTGTTCGCCAGACCTCCGAGGACCCGCCGAAGTATCTGGTGCGGCTTCTGTTCAGTTTTCGCGGTGTCAGCGAAATCGAGTTGCCGGAGGACCGCATCCAATCCTCCTAGCCCGGCGCAAGACTCAGCCGAAATCCCCGGCGATTGCCGCCGGACAGCCAAGCGATGATTCATCGTAACGTCTATCATAACGACCGCATTCTTCCCGTCGAGCAGGCGCGCCTGTCCCCCGGACAGGCTGGCCTACTGAGCGGCTGGGGCATCTTCACGACGCTGCGCGTTTTCCACGGCGAGGCGTTTGCCTACGAGCGTCATTGGATCCGCCTGCAAAAGGACGCCAGCCGCATCCGGCTTCCCTTCCCGTTTGAAGCGGATCGCGTGCGCGCGCAACTTGCCGAACTGGTGCGGGCGAACCACGTTGTCGAAGGCACCGTGAGAATCTACGTCATCTATAACAAGATCGGTCTCTGGCAGAGCGATGAAGTCGCCCCGCAAGTGGATCTGCTCCTCTACACCGCGGATCTTCCTCCGCATCACGAGCCGGGGCGCCTCGATCTGCGCGAGCACGGCCGCCATGCCGCGTCGCCGCTGGCCGGAGTGAAAGTCACCTCGTGGGTGAACAACCTCTGGTGCCTCGCCGAAGCGCAGGCCCGCGGTTACAACGAGGTCGTCCTGCTCAACGAACGCGGCGAAATCTCCGAATGCACGTCTGCGAATATTTTTTGCGCGCGCGCGGGAAAAGTGCTCACGCCGCCATTGTCTTCCGGCTGTCTCGAAGGCGTCACGCGCGGCCTTCTTCTCGAAATCGGCCCTAAGAACGGCGTGCCCGTCGCGGAATCGGTGCTTCGTCCCGCGGATCTCTTCGCCGCCGAGGAAGTCTTCATCACCTCGACCAATCGCAGTCTGCTCGGCATCAGCGAAGTCGCCGGACGCGGATTCGCCGCCGCGCCCGGCCCCGTTACGCAGCGCCTCGAGCACGCGTTCACCGCCTACATGGAAGAGTACGTCGCCGAGCGCGCCCCCGCGAAGTAACCCACGGCGCGCGAATCCTGCCGCGTTTTCGCAATCTTCCCGATCAGGTGGAAGTCATCTCATAATTGGTCTTCGTCAGGGCACGGCTTCAGCCGTGCCGAAAAGCCTCCAGAAAATGGGGCATGGATGAACACAAAACCCCGACAGGGGTGACACTAGGGGGTGGGAGCTTTAGCTCCCACATAAACGATTACGAACAAAATGGGCTTTAGCCCCTAAAGGCCGGTCGGCCTCTCCTTTTCCTATTCCCTCCCAAATCTCAAACTTCAAATCTGCGATTGCTCCATCCCCATGTAGGGGCGGAGCTTGTCTCCGCCCATCCGCATTCTTTTTAGGAGGCCGGCGCTTCAGCGCCGGCGTTAAGCAACCGCCCCTCAAGGGTTTTAACCCCTGAGGCAACTCCGCTGTAGCCTCGAGCGTTGGCCACGACCGATTTCTGCGAGTCCCGATCCGGTCGGGAAGAATCCCTCTTTGTCCGCCGGTTTCAGTAGCACAGTCACTCCTGACTGTGCACTTCCCCGTCCGACTCGCCTGCCATAGCGCCATCGAAGGAGGGCTTGCCCGCAACGCACCCCTATGGAGTGCGGCGGCTCGACGCCGCTTTCCCCGCACCATGCTCTGCGCCCGCCGCGACGCCGGCCTTGCGCGCGGGCTCTCCTCCCCTTCTCCAATGCTGGTCATTCCGAACGCAGTGAGGAATCTCTCTGCCCCTTCATCCCCCGCGCCCGGGGTTCTCTCCTTCTTAGGGGGTCGGAGCTTTAGCTCCGACATACCGCGCCGAAACCAAAAGGGGCTTTAGCCCCTGAAGGCCGGTCGGCCTCTCTTTTCCCTCTTCCTCTTCCCTCTCAAATCTCCAATTTCAAATCTGCGATTGCCTTCTCTTCCATGTAGCGCCGGGTCCTTCATGTTCGCCGCAAGCGAACGTGGGGACTTCCCCTTCTTTTCGAATAGTCACAGTAAAGTATCTATTGACATTTGCCAACTTTTGTGCTATAAGATGGTTTGGAATCGCAACAACTTTTCGAATACTTACCGCCCCGAGGTTTCGCTCCTCGTCCCGGAAAATTCCTGCCCTTCCGTGTGCATCCGTCGTCGCATTTCTGTCGCTTTTCCCGGTCTACAAGCCCTTTGTTTTCAAAGTCATGCAGAAGAGTGCGCATCTCATTGAAAACACGCGACTTTAACTCCCTTTCTTTTCACACTCATGCGCACTCTTTCGCTGTAAGTCCTTTGTTTGCCACACATACGCAAAACACCCCCGGGGTGTATGTACCTCAGCAAATTCCCCGGACCAACTTGTCAATCCAACTCCTTTGTTGTCTTCCACTTCCGTGCCCATTCGCAACCCAGGAACACAATCCGTCCAACCCCTTTGTTTTCAAGCAATTCTGCGCTCTTATTCACTCTTCTCCTGCAAGTCCCTTATTTGCCTCACTTACGCAAAACAACCCGGGTGTGTATATGCAAAAGTGTCCGATTCCGGGAAACTCGACTTCGTCCGAACGCAACTCAGCTCATGGCTTTGACCGCATTGGCCGAATGCGTGAAGTGAAGGCGTCTGAGGCGAGGCTAGACTTGCTCCCGAAGATATTCAAAAACGACGTAGCCGATCATTCCGGATATGACCGCAATGACGAAATTAGTGATGGAGAAAATATCTCGAACGGCGAAAGCCAAGCTTTTTCCGTGGCCATTTGCCTGGGTAAATTCCCCCATCAAGAGGTTGGAATAGAACAGGAAGACGATAAAGCCAACCTCAACCATCACCCTCCAAACCGGGGCCAATTTTCTGGGTGCGTTAGGGTTCGGTGCCATGAGTCACCTATAGCAAGAAACCAAAGGTGTTATGCATGATGCGACTCAATCTTTCTAACCCGTCGGCTGCGCTTTCGGCAATAGAAATCGGCCGGTTTCGGTCGGTTCCATTCGTTTTCGGCATTTGGAACCATTCCCGGCCTAACCGCGTCCCCTGTTAAAATGGCTGGGGGATGCACCGGGGGTCGGCTGCCCGGCGGCGCATGCACGAAATGAGGAATCGCTTGATGAAACGTTTGCTGATTGCTCTTGCGATAGGCGCCTTGTGGGCTGCCGCGTCCGGCCTTCCGCTTTGCGCGGACAAAGACACCGCAAACGTTGCCGGCACTTGGGATATGGTCGCCAAGGGACCCCAAGGCGACTACGAATGCGATCTCGTGCTCCGTCAGGACGGTACTTCCTTGAGTGGCAGCGTTCACACGAGCTTCGGCGAAGGCCCGATCCAAGGCAATATTAAAGGAAGCTCGATCCGCTTCGAGGCAAAGGTGGAAATGGAGGAGGGAGCAATTTACGTCGAGTATTCCGGCACCGTCAGCGGCGATGCAATGAAGGGCACGTACAAGGCTGCCGACGATGCGGGAACGTGGACCGCGGTCCGCCCGCACTCCTCGCCATAAATCGTTTTCGCCAGGACTTGGGATCCGGACCCCGCGCGCCGCCTCTTGACCCTCAGTACATAAAGTGGTAGATGATTGATTCAGAAATGTGTGAGAAGCCGATGAGTTCCCCATTTCTTTGCGGGAAATGCGCACGGGTTCTGCTCGCTGCTGCTCTACTCGTTTCGTTCTCGCGTCCGGCCTATTCCCAGCAGACGAATAAGCATCAAGCGACGGGCACGATCGTCTCCGCAAATGCGACGCGCATCATTCTGATGCGCCAAATCGGGCGCAACAAGGTTCCGTGGACGTTTGCAACGGCGAGCCGCACAGTGCCCTTGACGGGACTCGTCAAAGGCGCGCGCGTGCGAATCTACTATCACGAGGAGAAGGGCCAGCGCATTGCGGACCGCTGGAAAATCATCGTTCCGCCCAAGCCAGCGTCGGCCCCTTCCGCGCCGCCGGCGAACTCCCCGAATCCAAAGCCGCCTTCCTGAGCGCGCTTGCGCGGGGTCCGCATGGTAGAATCCCGTCCTCAAGGCGGACCCATGCCCGATTCCTCTGACTTCAGCGAAGCCGTCCTGGAAGTCCTTGTGCCAGGCGGTGGACGCCACATGATTCGCATCACGCATTCGCCCTTCCTCATCGGGCGCGGCGCGGAAACAGGCAACGATCTCCAGCTCCCCGACCGCAGGATTTCCCGTCAGTGCGCCGCGCTGGTGCACGCGGCCGGCGTATTCACGGTCGAGGACCGCGGCCACCGGCGGGGAATCTACGTGAACGGCGAAAAAGCGGAACGACAGCCGCTGCGCGAGGGCGACGTCATCAATTTCGGCCTGAGCGATTCATTTGAGCTCATCTTTCACGCAAGCGCCGATTCCCTCCCGAACTTGCTGAATCGCATCGAGGACCTTTCTTCGAGCGACGCGGGAACGGCGGGACTCCGCAAGCTGAGCCTGCTGCTGGAAGCGACGGCGCTGCTGCACTCCCATCTCCCTCTCGACGCGATTCTCGGCAACATGGTGGATCACGCGGTGGCCTTGACGGATGCGGACCGCGGCCTGCTTCTGGTACGCGACGCAAAAGGTGAAATGCGCGCGCGCGTCGCGCGGCAGCGGGGAGGAAAACCGCTGGCCGTGGAAGGTCTCGAGCCGACGCAGACCGCGATTCGCTACGCGCTCGAACAGAAGCGCGGCATCATCACCGAGGACATGGAGCAGGCGCACGTGGACTTCAAAGCCGCGCAAAGCATCATCGCGCAGAGGTTGCGCTCTCTGGTCGTGATTCCGCTCTACGCGTTCGCCCAGCGGCGCGACACCGCGGCCGACGCGGACGTCGAGCGCGGCGAACTGCTCGGAATTCTGTATCTCGACAGCACGCGCCCGGCCGGCTTCTCCGCGCTCGAGCGGCAAATTCTGGACGCGCTGGCCGTAGAAGCGGCAAGCGTCATGGACAACGCTCGCCTCGTGGAACGGGAACGCGAGCGCGAACGCATGGAGCAGGAGTTGGGCATCGCGCGCGACATCCAGCAGGCGCTATTGCCGCGGGAATTTCAAACGAGCGAGCACCTGCAACTCACCGGAATGAATCAATCCTGCCTCACCGTCGGAGGCGATTACTTCGACGTGATGCAGCTGGGGCCGGGCCGGACGGCATTTCTCATCGCGGACGTTTCCGGCAAAGGACTGGGCGCCGCGCTTTTGACAACGATGTTGCAAGGGGCGATTTCCGGAATGTCCATCGGCCAGGAACCCGCCGCAGTTTTCGCCCACGTGAATCGCTTTCTGTGCAGCCATTGGCAACTCGAGCGATACGCGACCATGTTCTTTGCGATCCTCGGCTCGGACGGCCGGCTCGAGTACATCAATGCCGGCCATCCTTCTCCGGTGCTGGTGCGCGATGGCAAGGCGGAAGCTCCCTTCGCCGCGGAATCTTTTCCGGTCGGCTTGATTCCCGAAGCCACTTACAAACTGGAATCGTGCGAACTCCGTCCGGGCGACACGCTGGTGCTGTTCAGCGACGGCGTGACAGAAGCCATGGACCCTTCAGATCAAGAATTCGGGATGGGCCGCTTGAAGCAGGTCCTGGAATCGCGGCGGCACGACTCCGTCGAAGAAGTTCAGGCCGAAGTGCTCAACGCGATCACCGAATTCGCGTGCGGAGCGCGGCAGGCCGACGACATCACGATCGTCGTCGTTCGCTACTGCGGCGCGGCGCAGGCCGCGCAAGCCTGAGCTCCATCCGCACCACAATCTGCGAAAAATATTGCCACCGGTTTCCGCTGAAATTTGCCGGGAAGCTTGACAGCAGGAAGACGAAGCGGAATCGCGGTGCGACATGGCGCTGCGCCGCGATTCCGTCTTGAAGCTCTACTACCTGGTGGATTCAAGCGCCAAGTGCAATTCCTTCAGCGCTTCATCCAGATGAGCGACCGCTTTTGCGCGGTGCCCGTGAAAATCGTGCGAGGCGTCGTTCACCAACTCGTCGCGAGCGCTTTGAACCTTGTCGATCGCCGAATGAATGACCGGGTGCGGTTCATCCGCAGCGGCGGGCGTAACGAAATTGGCAAGCGGCAAGGCCAGAGCAATCACTACCGCGATCACAATCGCGGCCATCCAGAATTTCCTTTGCATGAGTCTTCCCTCCTCAGTGAGTCTGCGGAGTGCTTGGGCGCAGTGCCGCCGATACTAGCACCACTCGGGCTCAAGCCCGAAGATTGGCCGGACGCGCGTAGACAGTCATGCACCGTCTCGCGCGTGTCTGGTAGAATCGCGCTCCAAACTTGCCGACTCGCGGGAGTGGGCGCAGGCGGGGGAAATCTCTGAAATTCGACGCTTCCCCGATCCGGCCCGCGAGGAGTCCCAGCACGACATGGCAAATTGAAACTGACCGAGCCGAAGACCGGCCGGAGAAAAGAAAGGACGTTGCCAATGGAGAAAGTAAAGCCCCAGAATTTTGCGAATCACGGGCGGTTCGTGCCTGCGTTTCACTTTTTTGTTGTACCAGTGCTTCTGCTGAATTTCTTCTATTCGCTTTACGAGCTGAAAAAGAGTTTTTCGTTCCATTCGATCGAAAACGTGCTGGTGGCGATCGCATTGATGGTGCTGGCGCTCCTGGCGCGGATTTTTGCGCTGTCCGTGCAGGACCGCGTGATCCGTCTGGAGATGCAACTGCGGATGGCGGAACTTCTGCCGACGGAGTTGCAGGCGCGAATCGTTGAATTCACTCCCGAACAACTCATCGGGTTGCGCTTCGCGAGCGACGAGGAGTTGCCGGAACTTGCGCAGCGCGTGCTGGCCGAACAGATTGCCGACCGCAAGGCGATCAAGCAACTCGTCAAGAAGTGGCGGCCGGACTACATGCGGGCGTAGGACGTCCCGTCGCGCGGAAAGAAAGCGGGACTGCTCCGTTGTGGCGGGCTCGTGCACGCGGGCTAGGCTGCGATCGTACGAGAGGACCAGGTCAAGAGGTGTTCCCGGGCGAAGAAGAATTCGTTGATTGAATCGAAGAATCCTAGGTGGCGGAATTTGGGTGGGGAGTTGGGCCGACTGAGTTAGGGAATTGTGGAAGGGGATCCTTCCAGGCCCGCATACGCGGGGACCACGAGATTCCTCGGCTCCGAGGAGACTCGTCCGCCAGGAGGCGGACGGAAGAGAAAAGAGTCCCCTCTGCGCTCGGAATGACTCGATGTCGTGATTGGGCTTCCCGGTGAAAGTGAAAGTTGTGCCGTAGTGCGCGGCGGGGGAGAGTAAGGCAACTGCGCGTTGCGGGACGAGCGAGTTTAGGAGAACAGATGTCGTTTGTGGACATGCTGTTGGGGAAGCCGCTGGCGACGTCGGAGGAGCGGGCGGAACAGATCGGCGCGACGGCCGGAATCCCGATCTTCGGGCTCGATGCGCTGAGTTCGGCGGCGTACGGACCGGAAGCGGCGCTGACGCTGCTGATCGTGCTGGGCGCAGCAGGCGTGCGGTACATCGTGCCGGTGAGCCTCGCGATCATCGTGCTGCTGGCGATCGTCTATTTCTCCTACCGGCAGACGATTGCGGCGTACCCGGGCGGAGGCGGCTCGTACACGGTAGCGACGGAAAATCTGGGAGCCTATCCGGGGCTTCTCGCGGCCGCGGCGCTGATGCTGGACTACGTGCTGGTGGTGGCGGTGGGGATTTCGGCGGGGGTGGGCGCGCTGGTTTCGGCGGCGCCGAAGCTGCAACCGCACACGCTCGCGCTGTGTCTCGGAATCCTCGCGGTCATCATGATCGTGAACCTACGGGGCGTGCGCGAGGCGGGCGTGGCGTTCATGATTCCGACGTACGCGTTTCTCGGCTCGCTGCTGATCGCCATCTTTATCGGCGTCACAAAGACAGTGCTTGCCGCAGGACACCCCGTTCCGGTGGCGGCACCACCGGTTTCGGCGCTGCCCGTGACCGCAGCCGTAAGCGTTTGGCTGCTGCTGCAGGTTTTCTCGAACGGATGCACGGCGATGACGGGCGTGGAAGCGGTGAGCAACGGGGTGCGCGCGTTCCGGGAACCGACCGTCCGCAACGCGCAGCGCACGCTGACCGTGATCATCGGCTTCCTGATCGTGCTGCTGGCGGGGATTGCGTATCTGGTGCGTGCGTACGGGATCATGGCGACCGATCCGGGAAAACCGGGTTACCAGAGCGTGATTTCGATGCTCGTCGCGGCGGTGGCGGGGCGCGGGTGGTTCTACTACTTCACGATCGGGTCGGTGCTGGTGATCCTTTCGCTTTCGGCGAACACGGCTTTTGCCGATTTTCCGCGGCTGTGCAGGGCCGTGGCGCAGAACGGGTACCTGCCGCACTCGTTCGGATTCCGCGGGCGGCGGCTCGTCTATTCGCAGGGAATTTTCGTGCTGACCGCGCTTTCGACGATCCTGCTGATCGTGTTTCGCGGCGTGACCGACCGGTTGATTCCGCTCTTCGCCATCGGGGCGTTTCTGGCGTTCACGCTTTCGCAGGCGGGGATGGTGGGACATTGGCGGAGAACGCGCGGGCGGGGCTGGGCGCGGAGCATATTCATCAACGGGCTGGGTGCCGTGGCGACGGGCATGACGCTGGTGGTGGTGCTGGTGGCGAAGTTTGCCGAGGGGGCATGGGTAAGCGCGCTGCTGATTGCGGGGATGATGTCCACGATGCTTTGGGTGAGAAGGCACTACGACGCCGTGGCGCAAGAAACGCAGACGGAAACACCGATGCAAATTACGAATCTCGGGCCGCCGATCGTGATCGTCCCAATCCATGCGTGGACGACGATCTCGCAGCGTGCGATGCAATTTGCGCTGACGCTTTCGCCTGAGATTCATGCGGTGCACGTCGGGACGGAAGAAGAGACGGGCAAGCTGCAAGAGGAGTGGAGTCGAATCGTCGCGGAACCGGTGGCGCAGGCGGGCGGGACGCCGCCGACGCTGGTGACGCTGGTGTCGCCGTACCGGCTGGTCATCAAGCCGATCCTGGATTACGTGCTGGAGACGGAAGCGAAGAATCCAGGGCGGGAGATCGCGGTAATCGTGCCGGAGTTAGTGGAAAAACATTGGTACCACTACCCGCTCCACAACCAGCGCGCGGAATTGCTGAAGGCGTTGTTGGTGTTGAAGGGCGGCCGCAACATCGTGCTGATCAACGTGCCGTGGCACATCGAGGCGTGAGCCGGCGCCCAGGGAAAGAGGCGGAGAGATCCCTCGTCCGCCGCGGCGGACTCGGGATGACAAATTTTGGTAGTGGGTCAGTTTCCGGGTAGCCGACCATCCGCTCAGAACCATGTCTTTCATTTCCCAGAACCCCGTTTGTGGCCAGCCCCCTAAAGGCCAAACTATTTGATCATCCCATCGTCACTAGGAACGTCGTCTGCGGTTTGGGATTTTCTGCCTAGATTTGATCCTATTGGGTCGCCTTCCTGGTCTGTGCAGCGAGCCGAAGCCAAGGGAATTTGTGATGTTCTACGAAGACCGGTACATGCAGCGTTCACGGGCGCTATGCCTCAGGTGCTCCGCCAGCGCTCGGTGCGCCACAGTCGCGAAATGGTGTTTCAGCTGCGCCAAACCCACTCTTCTACTTACCCGGCGATCTCTGATCCGTATGAACTTGCACCTCTGTCGATTCGCGACTGCCATGGCTGGGACTACTGAAACTCCCATCCCTGCGGATACCATCGCAAGAATCGTTGAAAACTGATCACTTTCAAAGACCACGTTTGGCTGCAGCTTTGACTCGCGGCAAGCCATGATCACATTCTCACGAAAACAGTGGCCTTCTTTTAGAAGCAAAAAAGGATCAGTTCTAATCTCTTGCAAATCAATCATCTTTCTTGATGCCAAA
>Ga0326728_10001536_pt1 | contig 81119 bp, 57 predicted proteins | sample MB3enrmetagenome_FD_207602 | JGI IMG/M metagenome (GOLD analysis project Ga0326728, IMG submission 207602) | Lab enriched peat soil microbial communities from McLean, Ithaca, NY, United States - MB31MN | ecosystem: Environmental > Terrestrial > Soil > Wetlands > Peat | place: USA: New York...
ACCACTTGGGGGTTTTCCGCAAAGGCAAGGAAATCCGCGACCCTGCCACAGGAAAGGTCCTGAAGACAATTGAGACCCGACTAGGCGATGTGACGATTACCGAGGCGGATGAGACCTCTTCCACGGGTACGTATTCCGGGCCAACGCCTCCCAAGGTAGGTGACGCCGTGCTGACGGTGCAGTAGCGGATTCTTTCCCGGGGGGAGGTCGACGATGAGTTTCCAAGTGGGAGAAAGTGGGGGGGGATTATCAGATTATCGGCCTGTTGGGCGCAGGCGGGATGGGGAAGGTTTATAAGGTCAAGAACACCATTTCCGACCGCATCGATGCCTTGAAGGTCTTGCTGCCCGATCTTGCCGAAGACCCTGAACTCGCGGACTGCTTCATTCGCGAAATCAAGCTGCTCGCAAGTTTGAATCATCCCAATAGGGCGGGCTTGCGCGCAGCGTTTCGCCTGAAGAATCAGCTCCTCATGGTCATGGAGTTCGTCGAGGGTACGACCCTGGATGAAAGGAGCAAGGCGGGAGTGAAGGTTGGGGACCACCTGGGCGTTTTCAGGCAGGGGCGTCAAATCAAGTAGGGGCACCCCTTGCGGGTGCCCTGGTGAGGAATTCTCAATAACGGATCTTGGTCACAGGAGGCGAGCCATGAGTTTTCAAATTGGCGACAAGATTGGGGACTATCAGATCGTTGGCGTATTAGGCGCCGGCGGCATGGGGAGGGTATACAAGGTCAAGAATCTGATATCCGACCGCATCGACGCGATGAAAGTTTTGCTGCCGGACCTTGCCCACGAGCCTGATCTGGCCGACCGCTTTCTTCGCGAAATCAAAGTGCTAGCGAGCCTGAATCATCCCAACATTGCCGGGCTCCGCACAGCTTTTCGCTTGGAAAATCAACTCCTGATGATTATGGAGTTCGTACAAGGCACAACGCTTGAGGACAAACTGAAAAACGGGCCGTTGGCCCTCAATGATGCGATCGACTTTGCCTCCCAAGTGCTATCCGCCCTCGGCTACGCTCACTCGCAGGGGGTCATTCATCGGGACATCAAGCCAGCCAATATGATGCTGACTCCCGATAACGTCATAAAGCTGATGGACTTCGGAATCGCGAAATCGAAGACCGATCGCAAGCTGACCATGACCGGCACCACCGTGGGTTCGCTTTACTACATGCCTCCCGAGCAGGTCCAGGGCACCGACCTCGACGCCCGATCAGATCTTTATTCGCTGGGCGTATCGCTCTATGAGATGGTGACTGGATCTCGCCCCTTCAAAGGTAATAGTGATTACGACCTGATGGTGGCCCAGTTGCAGAAAGCTCCCTTGCCCCCCATTGATATTCAACCCGAATTGCCCAAAGCGCTGAATGACATCATCATGATTTCACTGGAGAAGGACCCGGCAAAGCGTTTCCAATCGGCGGAAGCCTTCCGTTTCGCATTGCAAAGTGTACAGGGTGGGCTCACCAGCTTACCGGTTGCATCTCCCCAGGCAGTTGTTCCAGGCCCGGCTGGACAGCCTACCACGCCGAGTGCGCCGTTTTCCGCGACTGGGCTCATGGGCGCGCATCCTGGCCAGCCGGCTGGCGTGCAACTCCAGCCTACGACACCATCCCTGGCTCCTGTGCCACCGGCTCAGCCTCAAGTGGTTGCGCCCCCGCCAACCCCCAGGAGCTATCGCGGCCTTTACATGACCTTAGGGGCGCTGGTGGCGATTGTCGTGATCGTGCTGGGAGCATTGCAGTTGCCGCGCCTGTTCAAAACAAAGGCTGGAGGAGCTGGGCAAGCCACGCAGCAAACGGCATCTACGGCGACGAGCCCGTCCTCTCCACTTACCCAGGCGGCGAATCCTAGCGCGAACCAGGAACAGCCAGCGCCGCCCGTCCCCGAACCAGCCCCTCCATCTTCGACCACGGTGGCACAGGGTGGGACGGCGGTGGGCCAGGGCCAGCCAAGTGAAACATCTGAACAATTGCAGGGTTCGAGCAACCCCATGACGCAAACACCCGCTCCGGGAGGTTCTAAGAAGCGGGTAGCGCGGGGTCCACAAGGCCAAACGACGGCTCAGAATGCACAGATTAATCAGGCGGGTGGACAAGCAGGGCAGGCGCCACAGGAAGCGGCAGTTCCTGCCAGCCAGGCCGCCCAGGCCACGCAAGCTCCGGCGGAGAACGCTGCGGCCGCCAAGGAGCTCGAGGAACTGGAAGACCGTATGACACCTCTCGAGGGGCGTGCCAGTGCGGTGAAAGACAGCGTCGACCATCTTCGCCAACAACAGGAACGCGCTGGCTTTTCACTTCGTCACGACATTTCAGCGTCGTTGAGCAGTATGGAACAGTATATGGGCAAAGCCGAGGCAGCACTTAATTCTCGTAACCCGGAAGCCGCCAAGAAGTACATGGATCTGGCGGAGCGAGAAATCGAGAAGCTGGAGAAGTTCTTTGGAAGATAGCGCCGCTTTGGAGTGCGGCCCGCCGCGGCGGGCCGCACTCCAAAGCCCGAACACCCACCATCTTGTGCGGGGTAACGAGAAATGGACACTCCAACGATAATTAAAGGACGATATGAGATCAAGGAGATCCTGGGCCGAGGCGGAATGGGAGTGGTCTATAAAGCCTTCGATTCCGTCTTACGGCGCGAGGTCGCCATCAAGACCTTGCTGGATGTTTCCGACCCGGATGCGTTGCAACTCTTCCACCGTGAATACGAGGTGCTTGCCCACATCAACCATCCCAACATCGTGGAGATCATTGACATCGGCGAGTTTGAAATCGAAGGCGCCGCGAAACCCTACTTTATCATGCCCTTGCTGCCGGGGTTGGCATTGGGCCAGTTGATCAAGACGGCCAGCCACCGGTTGACCGTGGAGCGTGCGGTCGACATCATCTCTCAAACTTGCCGGGGACTGCACGCCGCCCATGAAAAAGGACTCATCCACCGCGACATCAAGCCCAACAACATCATCGTGCTGGAAGATGATTCGGTGAAGATTATCGACTTCGGAATGGCGCACGTGGCGGACAGTCGCTCTCGCACGGGTCTGAAGGGCACGTTGCTTTACATGGCGCCTGAACAAGTCGAGATGAAGCCCCCTTCCCCGCTCTCCGACATCTTCGCGCTGGGAGTTGTGGCCTTTGAAACTCTGACCCGGCGCCGGCCCTTCGAGGGTGCAACTGACCGCGACATTGTCCAGGCCATTGTGCATTACATTCCGCCGCCCGCCTCCGATCTCAACCCCATGGTCAGCCCTACCGTAGCCAGGGTCATCCATAAGGCCATGGCGAAACAGCCGTACCACCGTTTCCAAACCGCCCGCGATTTTGCCGACACCCTCCAGCGGGCTATGCGCAATGAACCCATCGAGATTTTTGACTCCTCAAAAATCCGGCCGCGGATCGAGCGCGCCACGAAGGCCTTCGAACAGGCGGACTACCAATTTGCTGCCGAAATTCTGGGAGAGCTCGAGGCGGAAGGCCATATCGACCATGACATGACGGTGCTTCGTCTCAAAGTCGATCAGGCCATGCGCCAGAAGCGTATCCAGCAACTCCTGGAAAACGCCAAAACGCGCATGGAGGGACAGGAGTACCCGCTGGCCTTGCAGAAGGTGCAGGAAGCCTTGGAGCTGGATGCAACCAACGCCAGCGCCCTGAGCCTGAAGAGCGAAATCGAGGAAAAGAGGAGTGCGGGCAAAATCGAGGATTGGCTTAGTCTTGCCCGCCAACACTTGGCGAACCATACCTATAGTCACGCCCGGGAAGCGCTGAAAAATGCTCTGCAACTGAAACCCAAGGACAGCCGGGTGGGACAACTCCTGAACGAAGTCGACTGGCAAGAGCAGGAGTACCAGCGCATCCACCTCGAAAAACACCAGCTTTACCAGTCGGCGGTCGAGGCCTGGAGCCACGGCGAAGTCAGTGCGGCGCTCAGCAAGCTCCAGCACGTGCTGGAATTGGACGAACGTGCTCCCGATGCCTCTTCACCCGAAAGGGCTGCGTCTTACCAGTCGCTTTACAACCAGGTGAGATCCGAGCATGACGCCATGAACAGCGCTTACGCAGAGGCCCGAAAATTGCTCGCAGAAGGCAAGTTCTCTGCGGCTCTCTCTGTTTGTGACCAGTATCTCGCCAAGTACCCGGAGCACGCGCTGTTTCAGGCGGTGAAGTTTGACCTCGAGGAAAAGCAGCGACAGGAACTCTCGACTCGCATTGCGGAGATTGACCGGCGTGTCGAGGCTGAACCTAACCTCGACAAGCGATTTGACATCCTCAAAGAAGCGCTCGAACTCAATCCCCACGAGCCACACTTTGAGCGCGCCCTCCGCTTCACGCGTGAGAAGCGCGATCTGGTCAATTCGATCGTTGCCAAGGCGCGCCTGCACGAGGAGCGCGGGCAGTTCACCGACGCACTGGCTCAATGGGAGATATTGCGAACCATTTACAGTCCGTACCCGGGATTGAGCTTCGAGATCGACCGCCTTGGCAAGCGGCGCGAACAACAGGTTCGAGGGGAGGCCAAGGGGCGTTGGGTGAAGCAGATTGACCAGCACATGGCCGCAGGGGACTACGACCGGGCGCTTGATTTGTTACGCCAGGCAGGAGAAGAATTCCCCGATGATGCCGAACTTGCTGAAATCGAGAAGTTGATCCAACAAGGGAAAGAGCGAGAGGGAAAGGCGCTGCGCTTGCTCGCGGAGGGCCAGGAGATGTTGGCCGCGGGGCGCTTTCAGGAGGGGTTAGAGGCTTTGCGCGGAGCTCATCGCCAGGATGAGCGCAATTCGGCCATACAAAGAGCTCTTCTGGATGCGCTGGTGGAACGAGCGCAGACCGTTTTGGAGACTGACTGGCGCGCCGCTGAGCCCCTGCTTCAAGAGGCATGGGATCTTGATCCCAGCCACAGTCTTGCCAAGAGTCTCCGCACACTCGCCCAAGACCGCAAGAGGGAAGAGTTTATTCAACTTTGCGTCGCCCAGGCGCGCCGCGCCCAGGCTCAAGGGGACATCGGCGGGGCTCTCGCGCAGGTTCAGGAAGGGTTGACTTCATCTCCCACTGATCCCCGCCTGTCGCAACTTTACACGACATTGAGCAAGGAACACGAGGAAACGCGCCACCGCCATGCCCGCCACCGCGACCTTGACGAACTGCACCGCCTTGATAGTGAAGCGCAATCGGCTTCGGATCCTGCTTCCCTGAGATCGCTTGCAGGAAAGATTCAGTCGATCTCTGCCCCGCACCAGGGGGATACTGAGTTCCAATCGGCAGTCGCGAGTGCCTTTCGCCGTGTTGCCACCCGGATTGAGGCCTTTGAGTCAGCGAAACCCGTAAACCCCGTCCCGGTTGAAAGCGCTCCGCCGGCTCTGAGTTCTGCTGGCCGGGAAATTCCGCAGGCGGGCCAGCCGCCTTCTCGAGCTTCCATGCCCGCGAGTGAGCCGGCGTCTCTATGGGGACAGGCCGCTGCAATTCCACCTGCGCCTGCGAGTCCTGAATCCGGTGTCAACCTTCGTAGCTCGGCCACCACATTCGTTGGCGCGGGACGCTCAGCCGGGGGTGCAGTTCCCGAAGCACCAACTGCGACCGTGCCCCCACCCCCCGCCCCGGTGATGCTCCCAATGCAGCCTGCGCCCCCGGCCTCGGAACCAGTTCCCCCGCAGGAGGTGTCAGCCCGCCCACAGGCAGGGAAGAAGATTTTCTGGATTGCGGCTGGAGCGGCCGTGTTGGTTGTTGTCGCGCTTGCGGCTCTCTTTGCGCCTCGCCTGCTCAAGAAACGGCCTGCTACCGAAGGGGCGGCGAGCGGCGTTGCGACAATTCCGACGCCGCCGCCGGCGCCGCCACAATTGGCGGGCTTGAGGGTTTACACGGACCTGGAAAACGCGAAAATCACCCTTGATGGCAACGAAGCGGGCGCGCTGGAGGGAGGGCAATTCAGCCTGGACAACCTTTCCGATGGGCAACATTCACTGGAGATCAGTGACGGGACCTCTCAGGCGAAGATTTCTGTGGTGAGCGCGCACGATTCCATGCCACTCATCCAGGGGTCTCTTGAAGTGAAAAACCTGAAGGCGATCGTTGTTACCAATGGTCCACAGCAGGGCCAAGTGGTGTCGAGCTACGGCCCCATGCCGGCTTCGATGGACGGTAAGGAGATCGGCGCCATCAGCTCCGCCCCGGTCGAGCTTCCTAATCTGCTCCCAGGAACCCATGATTTGGATGTGGGCACGGGAAAGGATGAGAGGAAAGTGAGTTTTCAAGTGGGTACCATGCCGGCCCTGACGGTTTTCCTAAGCGCCGACCGCAACGTCGGCAATCTGCTGGTTGTGGCGGGTGAGGACGGCGCAACAGTCCTCTTGAATGGCAGGAAATACCCGCGCACGACGAAGCACGGCCAGCTTGTGATAGCCAACCTTGAACCGAAGCGATACACGGTGTCGGTTGTCAAGGATGGGTTCCAGAAAGCACCTCCACAGGAGGTCGATATTCAAAAAGGGCAGGGGGCGAAATTGATCTTCGCGCTCCAGCCTGCTCCTACAGTGGCCTCGTTGGTTATCGCCGGAGCCACACCCTTGGCGGAGGTCCTGCTTGACGGGAAGCCCTTGGGCACAATTCAACAGGACGGCAGTTTCGGCGCTTCCAACATCAAACCGGGGCCGCATACCATTGAACTCAAGAGGGACCTTTTCAAGCCCAAAGACCTGCAAAGGCAATTTGTGGCGGGGGGAAGCGTGCGCTTGAATGCGAATGAAGTTGCCCTGGAAAGCGCCGCCCCGGCAAGCCCCGCCTTAGCCCCTCCTAAGCTTGTTGTGCAAACGGTTCCAGGGGCACAGGTCATCATTGACGGTCGGCCCTCTGGCCAGACGGGTTCCAATGGGCGTCTGGAAATCACTCCGGCGCCTGCCGGTGACCATACCGTCGAGGTCATAGCGAATAAGCCTTATAACAATTTCAAGCAAAAGGTCACACTTTCCCCTGGTGGTGTTACCACTATTGCGGCCAAACTGCTGGCTTCTATGCCCGTCGAGCACAAACACGCATTTGGAAGTTGCAGTGGCACCCTCATCGTCGGGGAAGGCAGGGTCCAATACAGGGCGAGCAGCGGGAACGACTCGTTTGACTACCCCCTAACCGCGGTTAAGAAGGCAGGATCGGCGGAATCCGGAAAGGGGTTTTATCTCGAGATCACCGGCGCCAAGCGCTATGTCTTCCACGCTCCCGCAGCGGCGGAAGACTTGCAGATTCTTCAGAATGCCCTGCCCAAGCAGTGAGCAGGCAATTTGAACTCTTCCACTTCAAGGAATCCGCCCGATATAAAGACCATCAGCAGCTTGATAAACTCCGCGAGCGGCGTCTCAGGGTGGACAAAATTGTTCTGCTTGCAAAACTCGAGAAGTTGCCGCACTGTCGACTTCCCAGCGCATTGCGGGAGCAGGAAACCCATCCAGATCTGCACACGGCAGTCAACACTGAAAGGATAGTCAGTGTGCAGCGAGAATTGCTCAGGCGCCAAATCCCCTTCCTTCATCCGGTGGATTGTGTGAAGTTCAAGAGAAGGGGCGGCGACCGGGTGTGTTTCGGCGAGTATATTGATGAATTCAGGCTTTACAGCAGCGCTTTCCCATTTCACGAGCCAATCAATCTCATCCCTCCCCGAATTCGGGCCAACGGACCTCCGGGTTGTGAAGACCGGGCGGGCATCTTTCCTTCTTTGGATGATAATCCATCCGTAGACCATCAAGCGGATGCCGAGGCCCCTCAACGCTTCTCTCATTTCATGGGCTGCCTGGCCACCCCCCTTTGACTTCACGGCATACTGCATTGCCACATCATTAGGGTCTTGCGGCTGCCGGATAATGACCATGACATCAAATTCCGACTGTTCTTCACCCAGCCAAGCTCTTACACGCTGCTCGAAAGGCGCGCCATCGCGGTCCGATCCCTGCGCCAGACAATAAAAACGCCCGCCCGGGCGCAGATACCGCGGCAAGCCCATCACTATGCGGCGCGTCACCTGTTCTCCATCCGTCCCTCCATCGTAAAAGACCTGGGCACGGTTCAGCACTGGCATGTAGGGTGGATGGGCAACGATACGGTCAAACATCAGGTTCCCCAGGCACTCATAAAGGTCACCATTCATTGTCGTGACGCTGTCGAGTCCATTGAGCAGGCGGTTGAACTCCGCCATCTGTGTGGACCGCGCGGTAATATCAACTGCCCATGCGTGGTTCGCGTGCCGTGCGGCTTCGAGCGCCGCCACGCCTGTGCCGGAACAAAGTTCGAGGAAACTCTCGCAAGGGTCCCGTGGCAAAGCAGCAATAAACTGCGACGTGTTTGCGGTAATTGCCGGAAAAACAAAATCATTTGGCAGTGCAGGGGCGTTGCCCTCCAGCGTGGTCCATCGATCCGAAACAATGAATAACCGCCCCACAGGATAGAGCGCCACACTGGCACACATTCTCGCGTTGTCCGCAGGGTCTTCAACCAGCATGCCCAGATCTTTCATAGCTTCCAAGGCGCGTGTCGAGATCACGGATTCCAAGGCCCTTGTCCCTAACGGCTCTCCCAGCAGGAAGAGACGGATCAAGAAGCCCAGCCCATCCGATTCACCCGAAAGAGTTGCCCGCGCTCGGTCATTGGAAAGGAATTCATTGAGACCCGCCATGCCCATCCGGCGGCAAATTGACTCCTCGTTGAATTCTGAATTACGCAGAAAATCGCGCAAGAACGCGAAATGCGGCGATTGTTCGAGCCGTAATCGCAACGCCGTGGCGCCTACGGGTTCTTCCTGTTGCATATCACCTCATCAGTACTGCCATCCGCGCAAGGCCTCCCAGCGCGTTCTCGCTCTCGGCGGCGATCCTCTTCTCCACCATCTGCATGTCACCAACTGACTTGTCACCGTCAAGCGGCGTTAGAGCCCCTGATTCGAAAAGCTTGAGAAGATCTTTCCTCAGAGCATCGTGATCGCGAGTGCCGTCCATGAGCATCACCAATCCTCTTTGCAGCGAATCACCTAAGCGCAAGCTCCTGTGGTGCAGTGTTGTTACGACGTCACCGTCTCGAGCCTCGAGCCGAGCCAGGGGGCTTGCCAAAGGCCTTTCGCTTACCTTGCTGGCGAAGGGCGGAACGTATACGTGCAGATCAAGCAGTCCTGCCGAGTACATGAGCCATACAAAATCTGCAAGGTCGGTGGCGATATCCTGATCCGGTTTTGCAACAAAACCCAGCTCCTGCCGGGCCCTGCGCTCGACTTCGGTCACCAGCTTCCCAAAAGCAATTCGCTGTGGTTGTAACTCGATCAGGTGCCAAAGCAGCGCGCGCGCCAACGCGTTGGCAGTAACGAGTTCTGCTCCACTGCCACTACGAAAAGTCTCTTCCGCCCCGGGAGAAAAATTCGGCGCCGCTGAGCTCGGCCGCGCCTGAGACGAAACGTAAAATGACCTGACTGAGACGGATTTCCCCGAGCGGTCGAGCGGCACATTTTTGTGGCACAAAAGCGTTTTTCGGAAGGCCCGGCCGCGCATGAAGTCCAGGTACTGTTCCCGCAAAATGATGTCATCGGAAGTCTTTTCGAGCACTTCTTTGGCCGGTGGCGTAAGGCTTCCCGTCTGCATCTCGAAAAAGTCGGCCTCTCCCAGGAACTGGAGTTCATACCGCCGAGCGTCTTCCATGAATTGGTAGAAATAGATGGGCTGGAAGACTTCTGCCAGCTCGTCATGGTAAAGGGCTTCCTTGGACCGCTTGGACATTCGCTCAAACTCGTCCTGGAGCACTTTCGTATAGAGCTCGGGTTCCGTACGCGAATTTGCCAGCAGCTTGAGCAAGGTCATAGCCTGCTGGGTTTGCTGCTGCGGATCGTGGAAATCCCGATTGTGAAACAACATCATCTCACGCACCATCACCCTGGAATAGCATCCTGGAAATGTGTTGTAACTGATGTAAGCAATTCCCTGGGGTTGCAGGCTGCCTTTGCAGATGGCCAGGATCTGGTCACGAACCCCACGGGGGACCCAGGCATAGAGACCATGCGCGATGATGTAATCGAACTTACCGTAGTCCGGGGCCATCTCCAGCAAGTCCAGGTGTCGGAGAGCAATGTTCTTCAACTCCAGAGCCTCCACCATGGCCTTTCCACGGGCAATGGCTCTCCCTGCCGAATCGATTCCCACAAATTCACTCTCCGGCAGAGAGACGGCCATGGATAACAAGTTGGCCCCGCTGGAACACCCCAGTTCCAGCACCCGGCAACGCTCCACAGGCGCGGGCCGCATGCCGAAGTGCGTCGCTAGCGTCGCCAGGCGATCCGGATGTGTATGTAAAATGGGAAATGTCGGGTAGGCAATTTCATCGTAAGGGGTCAGCTCGGGTTTTGTATCACCAGTCGCCATCTTCCTCTCCCGCGGCGAGAATTTCTCCTCCTGTCAGCACCGCCTCTGTGTCCTCCGTCTCGAATAAGGACTCAACACAGAGGCCACTGAGATGCTGCGTGTGCTCTGTATTAAAGCTTGAAAGCGCGGAGGACACAGAGAGTCTCGTTTTGGCTGGGGCCACCGACGCAACGGTTATTTCGTGACGATTGCTAACCTGCAATCAGGAATTCCAGCGTCCGGCCAGAACACTGAGAGGCTCTGCAATTGCCTGGAATCGCACCAGCCGCACCGTTGGCTGATCTTTCAACGAGGCAAGCGGCATGAAACCCTTTTCCATCATTTTCTCCGCCGCCGTCTGCGTCAACAAAACTTCGGCGCAAGGCACGGTTCCGGGCTCGCCTTCCATCGTGTAGATATAGACGGGCAGTCCGCTTATTTCCGAAATCGCACCGGGCCGTAGTTCCCACCCCTGCTCTGCGAAGGACTCCGCCAGCAATAAAGCACAGGCAAAGGCGGGGTTGCCCCATAGGTAATTCTCATGAGCGGCGGGATCGGGCATTTCTTCGAACTGAAAGAGTTCTGCAGGTTCGGTACCCTTCCCATAGGGCAGCCGCAAAAGAAAGCGAGGAAGCGCCAAGCCAACATAGCGAGCTTCGGGCAAGCTCCTCAGTGATTGCCAGGAAGCGGCGGTCTCCTCCGACATCTGGCTCTTCCATTGCCGCCCCTCGGGCAGGTCGAGGGCTGAGTCGCAACCCAGTAAGCGCGGACTCGCGCCGGCAATGAAGGGGGCGCCGGCGCCGGCCGCCACTTTCGCAATTCGACCAAGCAATTCGATATCTTCCAAGGCAGGTCCGAAATTGAAGTTCCCTGCAATGACCGCCCAAGGCTCCGCCCCGGGCGTGCCGACTGTCTTCTCCACGAGCAATTTGTAGATTCCCGTCGAGCTCAAATCGTCCGATGCCAACAGGTCCTCGGCAAGTTCTTCTTTCGAGACATCCATCAGAAATAACTTAAGTTGAGGACTCGTTTCGATGTTTCGAACCAAAAAGAACACGGCCCGCCACGCAGCTTCGAGGGCTTGGAAGTCGGGAGCGTGCAATAGAGCCGCCATCTGGGCGCTGGTGGCTTTATCGATCAGGGCAACCAACTCTGCCTGGCGAGGGTCCGCTTTGGCGACCAGGTGGGGAGAAACAATCTTATTCAACAAGGCGGTCCATTCGTCGGCACGCTTGGATGGAGACTCTTCTGCTGCCCTGCCTTCGGTTGCCTCGATCATCTCATCCAGAAGGCTACCCGAAACTACTCGTTGTATGTCCGCTGAAGAAACTCTTTGCGGAGCAGCTTGCGGGGCCTTCGGCGCTGAGGGTTGTTTCCCTACCAGGCCCAGTTCCGCAGCCGTCTTGGCGAAGGTCGCCGGGTCATCGAGCTTTTGCCGCGTTTCCCGCAGCTTCTGGAACATCTGCACCTGCTCAAAGAGCCTGTCAGGATGAAAATCGTCCAAATCACCAAACCGCAATGAGATGCGGAAGCCATCCTCTCCCCCAGGAGCCAGTTCAAGCCGAGGTGCGATCTTGGCGAGCACGGAATCAAAGTTGTCGCGATCAATCATGAGGGCACGGCGGCTCGCGAGGGCGTCCCCACGTTCAGACAAACCACAATTCGCGCGGCCGCTGAAGTCCCCAAGAATAGCGATTCGAAAAGGGGTCTCTCGGTCAGGCGCGACCTGCGGCCGCTCACGACCTACAGTCACATCAAGATGGATCTCACCGAATGAATGGCGAGTCGACATAGGCTGCTCCAGGTTGCGGAAGTTGTGGGTGGCTGGAACTTGGCGGACTTGACCACCAGGAAGATTGTACGCCAATTGTTACCCGCAAACCAACACCCTTCGAACCTTGGTGAAATCGCGGGGGTTCTCGCCGTGTCAGTGGTGCCTCCGTGTCCTCCGTGATCAGAAGAGCTTAAACACAGAGTCCACTGAGATCCTCTGTGCTCTCTGTGTTAAGGTTCGAAACTTACAGAGGACACAGAGAGTCAGGTTTTGGTTGGGGGACGGGCCGCGCTGAAGCACTGGTTTCAAACACGGGTACCCGGAGTTTCGACCTAATGCGACAAAATCTGCTCGAAGAACGCCAAGGCGCGAGGGTCCTGCGACTGGCCGAGCCAGAACATAGCCTGTTTGCGCACGGCGGGATTGCCGTTCGTGCGTGCTACCTGGATGAGCAGTGGCACGCCTTCGTCCTTGGGAAGTTGGCTGAGGGCGAAGATAGCGTGTTTCTTGACGTCGGTCTCCGGGTCGTTTTCGATGGCCTCGGTAATGGTGGCGGCGGCTCTCTTACCGGCCTTTTGCGCCAGCCAAAACAGCGCTTGGCCTCGCACGTGGCCGCTGGGGTCATGGTGGGCAACGCCGACGATCGCATCCACGGCCTCGGGTTCCTTGCTGACGTAGAGGGCAAACACGGCTTTCTCGCGGAAGCGTTCGCTCTGGTCGTCCCGCAACAGGCGACTGAGCACTTCGTAGCCCTGCCGGCCTCGCGCCACCCCCAGCCAAAAAGCGGCGTGCTCGCGCAAGCGTTCCGGCTGGCCGACCGCGACGAAATCTTCGAGCGTGCGCTCGGCGGAGGCATCGGCATTGAAGGCGATGGCAGTCAGCGCCGAATTGCTGAGGCGGCCGTCTTCGCCTGGCCCCTCGTCGTCTCCTTCAGCTTCGGCGCGGCCTCCGCCGGCCTTCACGAAGGAGCTGAGCCACGCCACGCTGTCGGCCGGGAGCACGTCGGTCAGCCAGATAAAGGGCAAGCCGCCGGCATCGAGTTCGCATTCAGGAGAGAAGGAGCGAATCTTCAAGATCTTTCCCGCCGTGACGCGGTAAAGCACCAGAAAGTAGGGCGAAGATTCCAGCTTGACGCGCCTTTCGCCGCCAGGATTCACGGAGAGGCCGCCCTCTTCTCCCTGGCGGCTCTCGAGCCGACACCGGCCACACCCCTCTTCTGAGAAGTCACCAATGGACCCATTGCAGCACATCGCGTGGTTTCCCGGAACAACGGGCACGGCGTAGCCGATCCAGGCAGGGCCGGTTTCGCCGGATTCGATCGAGTGGAAGGCGCTCGCAAGGCCCCCGCCTGCGGACAGCGTGCGCATTCGGGCGTTCATCACCTGCGGCTCCTGGGCCGCGGCGGCCAAGCAACAGGCAGTAGTCAGTAAACAGAAAACAGGAAATGAAAGAAGCTTCGTCACACTCATGTTGACCCCCAAGGAGTCGAGGAGTAAAGGAGTCGAGAAGTCGAGCAGTTGACATCAGCTCCTCGACTTTTCGACTCTTCGACTCCTTGACTCCTCGACTCTATTTGTTGAGCAGCTCCATCATGAAGTCAGTCGATTCCTTGCTGTGCATCAGTGAGAGCTTCTGCACCGCGTCTTTCTTCATAGACATGTCTTTCTCCTGCCGCGCGATCTCGATCAACGGCTTGGCATTGCCCTGCTGGAAGAATGCCAGGATCACGGCGCGCTTGATCTCGGGATCCTTGTCGCTGTTGTATATGGAGACCAGAGCGGCGGCGGTCTTGTCCTTGCCCATCAGGCCGAGATTGCGGACGGCCTGCCGGCGGAGCTCCGAATCTTTTTCCGTGCGCGCCAGCCCCAGCATATGCTCGACATCGCCACCTACGAACATCGCTTGCAGGATCTTCTTCTTGACCTCGGTGGAGGTCTCGTTCTGGTAGAGCTGGTAGAGCTCCGAACGGCCGCCCATCACGCCGAGTTGCTTCACGGCTTCACCGCGCAGCTCGGGTGACTGCTCACTCTTTGCCACTTCCAACAGGCGCTCGCGCTCGCCGCTAATCATGAAGCTCTGCAAGATGACGCGCTTCACGTCCGTATCGTGGGATGATTTGTAGATCTCTTCCAGCGTGGCACGGCTTTCCTTGCCGCCGAAAAGCCCCAGGTCCCGGATCGCCTTCATTTGCAGCTCGGGGTTCCGGTTGCCGCTCGCGATCCGGGCCACGATCTCGTGCGCCTTGGGCGAGCCGCTCTGGCTGAGGACGAACAGCGCTCGCTCCTTGAGCTTGAGCGACTGGGGGCCGTTGAGAAACTTCTCGAGCATCGGCAGCGCCTGCTCGGGATCGGTGCCCAGCAGGCTGTTGATGGCGATCAGCTTCAAGTCTTCATTGCCCTCGGCCTCGGGCGAGACGTGCTGCCCGGACGACTGGCGCACCTCAACTTCGAGTGCCTTGGCATCGTCCAGCCAGCGGCTCTTCGGATAAGTGCGGCGCAGAGTCTCGAGGGTCTCAAGAGCGTCGGGGCGTTGCCCGAGCCTGTTCTGGACGTAGGCCTTCCAGTAGAGTGCTCCCTCGGCGTGAGCGCCATGCCCCTCGATGACGTGGTTGAACCTGTCGATCGCCAATTGCAGCTTGCCCTCGTCGAGCAGCTCCGTCCCCTGCTCGTAGAGCTCGCGCTCGCGATCGATCTGCTCCTGAGCACGGTCGCGCGCTTCTTGCTCCCGCTGCTGCGCTTCTTGGTCCCGGTTCTGTGCTTCTTGCTCCCGGTCGCGCTCTCTTTTCTCGTCCGCGTCCTGAACATTGGACGGCTCTGCCCCTGAAGCATCCGCAGCCGGGGCGGATAACGCCGCAGGTGGTGCCGGCGCAGCCGGTTCCTGCAATGTCGCAAGCCCAAGGCCGACCATCGGGCTGGGCTTTAGCCCCGCCTGCCCTTCCAGCGCCGTCACTGGAATCACGGCGGCGACGCTGACTGCCCATATCAAGATATTTCTGCAAACTTTAGTCATCTTTCCCTCCCGGGTGTGGCACGCTTATTTCTCATAGCTCTTTCATAGAACTTTTGACAGAACCGTTGGTGTCATTTGGGATTGGACCCCTCCTGAAGCATCGGTCATTCCCGCGAAAACAGGAATTCAGTACCCCCTCCGATCTAAGACCCCCGCCGGGACAGGTCTTCAATCGCTTTCCTTTCCCTCTCGTGTACTTGCGAATCGACTACCCGGACCTTAAAGAGAATTCCCTGCGCTTCAACGCGGCGACGGAGATCCTCAAATTCGGGCGACGATAGTCTGGAAGGGCTGTGGGCGATCTCGATCAGGGTGCGCTCGAGTTCGTCGAGCAGATTCGCCACGCCTGCCTCGCCCGCGCGCTCCGCCGTGAGGCGGTAAAGGCGGTTGGGGGCCACCAGGTCCTCCGCGCGCTGCCGCTCGGCGGAGATGTCCACCGTTTGTTGGGGGTTGGTGTTGACCAGTTCCACCAGCACCATCTGCGAGCGCTCGAGATGATCGCCCACGGCGACTAACAGGATGCGCTCCCGCGACTGGGCGGAAACCGGTTGAACTTGAACCCCGTGCAGGGGCCGGGGTCCGCCCTGCCAGAAACGTCCGGCCAGAAATGCCCCCACCACCAGAACCGCGACCGCCACCGCCGCTCCGACGGGCGCCCAAAGCCGTCGAGCCCCAGGACCGGCAAAGAAGCGCTGCCAGAACGATTCCGGTGGGGCAGATTCGAGGTGTGGAACCAGACGCCGCCAGACCTCAGCCTCGAAGTCCTCTCCCAGCGCGGGCAACTCAACCACATCCACCGCCGCCAGAACCGCCTCGAGCTTCCGGTAGCGGGCGCGGCAGGGATCGCAGGCCGCCATATGTTCCGCTAACACGCCACGCGGCGGTCCTCCCGCCTCGGCATAGTGGTAGAGGATCAGTTCTTCTTCACTCGGATGTTTCACTTTCCGCACATCTTTCATGGGAACGACCTTTGCTTCTTGCGCTGCCTAACGGTGCATTGGACGTAGCGCCGACCTTTAGGTCGGCATTTTCCCACCGTGCTGACTTAAAGGTCAGCGCTGCACTGTCCGGCGCGTGCCGACCTAAAGGTCGGCGCTACGATCTCCAGCCAATTACGGGACGCTACACGAACGGCGCCAACTCCTTCCGCAGCTTTCGCACGGCCCGGTAAATGCTGTTTTTGGTGGCACTCTCCCTGAGACCCACCACGCTTCCGATTTGTTCAATCGACATCCCTTCGTAGTGCCGCAGCACAAACGCTGCCCGGACCTGGGGACTCATGCTGGCGAGCACGCTCTCCACCTTGTGCTTCAATTCGCCACTCAAGAGGAGCCGATCCGGCGCGGGTTCGGGCGCGGGCAGTTCGGAGAGCATGTCCGCGCCGCCTTCGGCCCCCGGCATCTGTTGCTCCGCCTGCTCGTATCGGCCCAGCTTGCGCATCAGGTCCAGAGCTGAGTTCACGGCGATGCGGAAGATCCAGGTGCCAAAGCTGGAGCGCGATTCAAATTGCTTCAGCCGCCGGTAAGCACGCAGGAAGGTTTCCTGCACCACATCCTCGGCATCCTGCTTGTTCCGCGTTATGCGATACGCCAAGCGGAAGACCATGCGGCTGTAACGGTCGACGAGGACACGAAACGCCTCTGCCTCCCCGGCGCATGCTCGCGCGACAGCCGCTGCGTCGCTTTCGTCCATTCGCACCTTTAGACTGAGATTTTAGTCCACGGTTAGGCCCGCTTATCAGGAAAGTCGATTTTTTCACAGGTTCAGAGGGCTGTCCATCCGCTTCGGACCCCGGTGTCCAGCCAAAGATGTGGGACATGCTCAGCCCCAAGGGAGAGGGCTATATTCCCGAACGACTACGCACTCACGGTTCGCCCCATGGGGCAATTCCCACATTCTTCGGCTCCGCGACTTCTCAACTCCTCGACTTCTCAACTCTTCAACTTGCTCGACTGCGTTCGTGCTTGCATCTCTTGGCGCGGTTGGGTACTCTCAGGGGCGACTTTTTTCGCGTGGAGGCGCAACTGATCCCATGAAAAATCGATTTCGAATCTATAGTCTAATGGTCGCTGCACTTGTAGCGACTACAATTTTTATCTTCGCCGGCAATCTCGTCGGCGCCAAGAAACCAAAAGAGACTCCGCCCGCCGAGGCCGCGGCGCCCACTGTTCCGAAGCCGGACATCCCGGACCTCGAGTTCATCACGCGCTTGCGGGAGGAGGAATTCGGCCACGGCGAGGTGATGGACATTATGAGCCACCTCACTGACGACATCGGCCCTCGCCTGACGGGTTCGCCCAACATGAAGAAGGCGAACGAATGGACGCGCGACCAATTCACCAAATGGGGTCTCGTCAATTCACACTTGGAGGCCTGGGGCACCTTCGGTCGCGGTTGGGCGTACCAACTTTGCGAAGTGCGCATGCTCTCGCCCGACATCATGCAATTCCTGGCGCTCCCAGAGGCCTGGACGCCGGGGACGAATGGTCCGATCCGGGGCGAGGTGACGCAACTGGTGGCCTCAACGTCCGCAGACCTCGAGAAGTACAAGGGCAAGCTGGCGGGCAAGATCGTGCTGATCGGCGACGCGCGCGTCCCCGACCCCAGCGATAAGCCGCTTTTCCGACGCGAGGACGACGCTGACCTGGCGAAGACCGCGGAATACCAGATTCCCGGCGGCGGCCCCGGGGGCCCCGGCGGTCCCGGCGGTCCTGCCAACCGGCAGCAGTTTGCGCAGCGCTTCCAGTTTCAGCGGGATTTGGAAAAGCTCCTCACCAGTGAGCACGTGGCGGCCGTGCTGGATATCACTCGGCAGCCCGGCGAGGACGGCACCATCTTCGTTCAGTCCGGCGGAAGCTACGAAAAGGGCAAGACCATCGGCTTTCCGCGCATCACGCTCTCGGTGGAGCACTACGGCCGCATGGCGCGCCTGCTGGCCAAGAAAGTGCCGGTAGAAGTGGAAGTGAACGTGGAAGCGCAGTTCTACGACGATGACGACAAGGCTTACGACACCATTGCCGAAATCCCCGGCGCCGATCCGAAGCTCAAAGACCAACTGGTGATGCTCGGCGGGCACATGGATTCGTGGCACGCCGGCGAAGGCGCCACAGACAACGGCGCGGGCGTCGCGGTGGCGATGGAGGCCGTGCGTCTGCTGAAGAAGCTCGGCGTCCAGCCGCGGCGGACCATTCGCGTGGCGCTGTGGTCGGGTGAAGAAGAGGGAATACTGGGCTCGCGCGGATACGTGAAGAACCACTTCGGAGGGCGGCCGGAACCCCCCACTCCGAGGGACGAGAGCGTGCCCTCGTTCATGCGCCGGCCCACCGGCCCCTTGCAGTTGAAGCCGGAACAGAAGCTGGTCTCGGCCTACTTCAACCTGGACAACGGCACCGGCAGGGTTCGCGGCGTGTACCTCCAGGGCAATGGGCTGGTCGAGCCCATCTTTCAGAAATGGATGGAACCCTTCCGAGACCTTGGCATGACTACGCTGACCATGCGCAACACCGGAGGCACGGACCATCTCTCCTTCGACGCCGTGGGCATCCCGGGATTCCAGTTCATCCAGGACCCGATGGACTACGGCACTCTTACCCATCACTCGAACCTGGACGTCTACGAGCACATCCGCGCCGAGGATCTGAAGCAGGCCGCGGTGATTATGGCCTGTTTCGTTTACAACACCGCCATGCGCGACGAGATGATGCCGCGAAAACCGATTCGGCCTGAAGAATTCCAGCCGCCGCCGCAACCGGAAGGTGGAGCGGAGAAGAAAGCTGAGCCGGCGCCTCCGGCCGCCAATCCTGTGAACCCGGCAACGCCGCCGCCGAGCAGCGGGCAGCAGCCTCCGAAGCCATAGAACAGAAGCTGGAAGTTAGAAGCGCGAAGTTAGAAAGACCTGGAATCATCTACAAATGCCGCGGCTGAAGCGTGCGGATGCCCAGATCCTGATCGACCGTGATGTAGCGGAAGTACGGATTCTGACCATCTGTTTCACTGGGTGGTCCACACGCCGCGGTCTGAAGGATGAGCGGATCCCACCAGCAATTCGGCGTACCTTGGTGCTGCTCAACCTGCGCGCTGAAATCTCCGTAATAGACAAGAGGCCTCCAACCCTGCGCATTTGTTGTTCCAGCAGGTCGCCGCAGTTGAAAGTCGATGTTCCAGTGGACGTGTCCGGACAGCACGATATCCACGCCTGGTCCCGTGGGAGCTTCGAGGGACGATTCTCGGAATCCCAGACAAAGGTAAAAAAACTCGCTGACGTAGTGGTTCACGGTTCCGTAATGGACGTCGAAGCCGCCCGGCCAACCTCGTCGCAGCAGGATAGGGCCTCCCTGGGATTGCAGTAGGTCATCAGCCCTCTTCCTTTCATCAGGAGACAAGTTTGCCGGAGGGGCGTGCAGCCCAACGATAACGCGGCAGTGCCGGGCGGTTTCGGGAAGCTGTTGATGCTCCCGCTGGATGACACCCAGCACCGCTTCAAGCCACGCGATCTGGCTGTAAGGGTAGTACTCGTTGGGTGGGTAGAAGGCCATAGACTCCGGCGACCCACCGAGGATATTGTCGCGGACTTTCAAACGCCGCAGCTTCTTGCCGCCGTTGTCCCAGAAGCTCTGAGCGGTCAAGGCATCGTGGCTGGTGTCTAGAATCAAGAAATAGCAATTCTCCACACGGAAGGAATAGTTAAAGTAGGGGTTGAATCTGAGAAAGTAGTCATAGAGCCCGCCCACGTCGCTTTCAATACCAATGAGTCCGGTGATCTTTTCGCGCAGCGTGTCGCGAACCCAGTCTTCGATGAGAAACCGCAGCAACTCCACAAAGAGGAGAAGGAGGATCACCAGTCCGACGACTACTCGCAAGGCGTGAAGGGTGAGACCACCGGGGAAAAAGTATTGAAGGATGCTCCTCGCCCATTGTGGCCAGGCTGCTCCAATCACGCTGCCAGCCGCAGCCAGCGAACCACTAACAGCCCAGAAAAGAAGCTGGCGGAGGTCCGTACCGGCCAGAGCCAAAGCACGAGACCAGAACCGGTCCCAGCCGATCTGTGTCCACCTCAGGAGGGAGCCCACCACGAGCCCCCACCAACTCCGCACCAGTAGGGGCGAACCTTCTGAAACCAATTTGGATTGGACCTCGGCGATTTTTGCGCCTGCGGCCTCATCGGTGTCCGAGTAGAGGTAATCGAAGTTTTCCAGGTCTTTCTTCCCCATGTCGAAAATCGTCGAGCAGAACTCCGGCGGATATGGGTAGATCCTCCAGTCATGGTTCCCAGTGGACGTAAACACAGGTACACGCAGGCCTTGATTCCCTCGGCTGCTCTCGTCGCCGCTGCCGGTGAGAATCTCTTCGAGGACCCGCCAGTTGTTGTCGCCTGGCTCGCTCTTTCCAAATCCATGGTTGACAAAGTCAACCAAGTCACCCAAGGCCAGCACAAAATCGAGCTCGCCCGCGTCGGCGAGAGCGTTTGCATGGTGGATGAATTCCCGGAACCGGTCGTTGAAGTTAAGGAGTGTGAGTGGGGCGCCCCCGGGCTTTGGGACCAGGGTGGAGTTGACCTCCAGGGCAAGCAAGTCGTTCCGTTCCGCCAGGTGGACATCCGTCAGGTGAATGAAACGTACTTCCGGCGTGGGAGGCCGTAGACAGAGTGCGTGCGACACGTTATGAATGGCCTGTTCCCCCCTGTATAAGACCAAGTCGTACAGTGTGGGCCCCGCCGAACCTTGCACCGAACGCATATGTGTGTCGTCGAGCTTATCCTGAGGGCGGATTCGGAAACGCCAGAATTGAGCCTTCCATTTGAAAATTGAGGAACGAAGCGTGGTGCTGATCAAGAAGCGGCTCTCGGAGACATCGTCGAAGCGTCGAGGAAGCTCATCGCTATCGAGCTCAGCTTGATCGTTCAGGACAAGAGTGAATTCACGACCTTCGAGCGCATAGGATGGGACCGCCCGAACGTGATAGCCTGTCCAGTCGCTCTCACCCCGGCAGCCTGCTAGAACAATATCGGCGCCGGAGCTGTCGAACGCGTCAACGGAAACGATCTGTGGGCAGCCCAGGTTTGGACTCAAGATTCTTGGCAATCTTTCGTCTGTCAAGCGTGCCTCCATCCTGCCGTCCGTGCTCGGATGAGCGTTCTGCGAAGGGTCGCAGGCTGCCCACCCGCCGGTCAAACACCCCCGCAAAGCGGGAGCACTACGATGCCGCCCCCTTTGAGTCAGTCCCGGGCGCCGTCGCAACCCCGAAGGGGTTGAAATTGAGTAGCCGTGGGCAAGGGCACGCTTTTGGTGCCCGCCGCCCACGCATGGAGCGCCCATTAAGCTTGCCGACCCCGAAGGGGTCGAACCGTTCGGCCCCTCCGCGGCCGTGAGGCTTTCTTCGACGCACCGTTACCGTAGGTTTCACCTGCGGCTACTCATGTAGCTCCCCTTCGGGGAGCACCGGACGGTCAAATCTCTTCGAGTCGTACGGGTCGAAGCAGTCTCCTAAACGTCATACGGATCAAAGCCGATGGCCAGCCTTTTGCGCTGCCAATCCTCATCCATAAGGAGGAAATATCCAAACAGCCGGTACTTATAGGTAGAAGGATCTTCTTTGGGGTCAAATTTCTTCAGGAGTTCAGTGGCGTAAATCAGTTGACCTAAATACAGGCCCTCGGCGATTTTCACCAACTCGTCAATACAGTAATTGTCCGGCGGGAAGGTGCGGAGTTCCGGCCAACGATAGTTAAACAGGAAATCCTTTTTGCCCTTATTCTCTTCGTTGATGGAGACGCCTTTTCGAGCGATGAAGAAATAGCTCTTGGCGTCATATTTGAATTTTGCCGATTCCTCCGCAGGTACGTCTTCCATCCACACCCGCGCAAGTTTCATCAACTGCCGGATAAACTTCTGCTTTGCCGTCTTGAAGGATAGCGTATTGGTTCCCCAGAAGGTGGGCACTGACCCTTGCTCAAAGCCGCCTGTCATTTCTTTCAGCCGATCCATGCTGATGGGGTCAAAAGTCTTTCCGGTCCAGGGCGTGAAGAACCGGCCTAACTGCCAGCCCAAATCGAGCGTGTTGACGTTAAAGAACTTGTAAAACCCTTCGGCGTGGAAGGAGATGAGAGCTCCGCGCAGAAATCCCGTCACTTCATCCGGGCCGATGCCGCGGTTGAAGAGTTCGTGCAACCTCAGAAAATAGGGTGAGCGGTTGTCGAAGCTCTTCATGAGCTCGTCCGAATAGGACTTGAGAAGGTCGAGGATCGTTTCCTTCCCTTTCATATCCTCCCGAATTTCCGCCAGTACGCTGTCGTCGCAGTTTCCGTCCACGGGGTCAGCGAAAGTAAAAGTGGAGAACTTCGGTGCTGCAACGCTGATGACGGGTGATCGTGAAGGCCGTCCCGCCGCTTTCGCAACTTCGGGTTGAGCGGTGATGAGGCCGGGCTTGATATTGGAGAAGACCCTCCTGGTTTCGGCGGCCCAACTATCGTCCATGAGCAGAAAATAGCCAAAGTGCTGGTAATCGTATTCTTCGGAGGGAAGCTTAGGATCGAATCGGCCCAGCACGTTCTTGGTGGCGAACAAAAGTTGTCCCAGGTAAACGCCGTCGGTGATCTGGACCAGCTCGTCAATGAGGTAGCTAATGGGAGGAAAATTTCCCAGGTCGTGCCAGCGATAATTGAGCTGGAAAACCTCTCGCGGCGTCCCAGCGTAAACGGACTCAGCCCGCCGCGCGATGAAGAGCCCTCCATTCTTGTTATAGCCATAGAGGTCTTTCTCCTCCTGGGGAGCATCCTTGAGATGCATCCAAAAGGTAACAACGGAGAAGCTGAGCTTGTTGATAATGGAATCTTCCAGCTTCTCGAAATGATTTATTCCCAGGTAGGTCGGAATCGCGCTACGCTCGAAACCCTCGGTGTAGTTTCGGATGAGGTCCGGAGCCACGGAGGAAAAGGTTTTTCCCACCCACGGCGCAACCGGCCCCACGGCGGTGCCCCACAGCAATCCAATGAAATTCCCATAGCGGGCCAGCGGTTCCTGCTCATCGCCGGTGCGCAGACCAAAGGCCTCGCCGTCGTGATGGCCCACGACCCAGGTGGGTGTGAATCCTGCCTCGAAAAGCCGGGCCAGCTTCTGATAAGGGCGAGCATCGTTGTCCATCCGCCCCCTTAATTCATCGATATAAGACTTCATGGCCTCGAGGACCGAACTGGCCTGCACATCCCGCGCTATCTCGTCCAGAAGCGGATCTTGGCCCAGTTTGCCTTCCAGGCAAGTCAGGGTCTTGAATTTGTCGTCGATCGGCACGATTAGACCTCCGTGGAGTTGATTCCTCACTTGGATCAACGGGGAGCCATTTCGCTATGATGCATGCCCAGGTGCATTCCGTAGATGCTTTTCAGATGGCGCACATAGGGGCGGCGGAGCACTCTCGGCCCGAATTTTGGCAACTGAGTTGAATAAACCTTCTTGAAAGTCTCGCGATCGTAAACAGTCAGCACGTTGTACCCGCGATTTCCGGTTACGAGGTACTTGCCATCGGGCGAGATGCGGGCGGAATAGATGCCGTCCATGATGCGCCAGCCCGTCACCAGCAGCGTCTGCAAGATCAAATGTGTGCTGATCAGGGTGGGCCGGCGAGCGAACGCGCCCACCAGATTGTAGATCTTCTGCCGCCACATCGTGGCGCGCTTCCAGAGGTCCGGCTTGCAGTCGAGAATGCGTGGCTCCTTGAACTCTCCTTCTTCGAGATTGAGTTCGACGACCGTGTGACTGCCCCCGGATGCAAGGTAGAGCCTGTCGCCGTAAACGCCGATGTCTGCATTCAAGTGGATCGGGAGCTCCGCTCCCGAGCTCCAGCTCCGGCTCACCCTTTTCTTTTCCAGATCGATCTCAAACACGTACTCCCTCCTGAAAGCGGGAGACCAGTCAACATAATCTATGCCTTCCGTAGCCATGGAGTATGTGGCGGCGTACCCGAGTGGCTTTTCAGGATCGACGCACACGTGCCAGCAAGTATCAGGGAGCTTGATGACTGTCGATTCATTCGTCTTGAGGTCGAAGACCCCCACCTGCCTGGCCGGCTGGTCTTCCGGCCCAAGGTCACCCATCAGGATGTATCGTTTCGTAATATCCCAGCGTAGCTCGTGGGCGTTGAAAAGGTTGTGCGGACCCAGGAGTTGAGGGCGGGAAAGATCGTTGATGTCGAAGCGGTAGATATGATCGCCAACGGCCCCAATGAAGCGCTGGTTATCCTCGTACCACAAGTGATGCGTGTTGGCGCGCAGGCGGTAGGTTGAAGGCTCGATTTCCATGGTGGACTGACGTTCGAGTTCTCGCATGTTTTCGAGGTCCACGAGGACCACCTGCTGGCTGAAGTTCCCCAGCAGCCCCAGCTTGCCGTTCGAGGCAATCGAAACGTTATGGCCGCCGCTGACTCCGTCGTAGTACTCGATGGAGATCCGCCTCGAGGGCCAGTCGAACCTCAAAAGCCCCGCGTGGCCGATGAGCCCGTCCAGGTGAGGGCCATCAAGTCCTATGTAGTAGCTGAATGGCTTGTCCATTTCTCCTCCTTAATGGTTTTTCGGAACGTTCGAGTCGCCACTTTCCATTTCCCGCCCGTGCACCATCCAAAAAGCACCCCTCTCCGCCAACGCGCTGATGGTCAGAGAGGGATTGACCGCAAGGGCGGTTGGAATAATCGATGCGTCTGACACATAGAGATTCGGGTAACCCCAAACTTCCCCGCAGTGATTTACGACGCTGTTCCTCGCATCTTCTCCCATAAAGCATCCACCCAACGGATGGGCCGTGAGCAGCTTCCTCAAAGGCCACTGCCAAAGCATGCTGGTCAGGTATTTTCCATGAATATGCCGACTCAGGACTTTCAGTGCTTGCTCTATCTCCTGGAACAATTGCTTACTTTTCTGTGGGCTCCATTGGACGTCAAGCCATCCCCCTTTAAGCTGCAAGTGGCCGTCTGCCGCATCTGTTCCCATCCCCAGGTAGGGCAAGAATCTCGTCGTCACCCCTCCTTGGAAGAGCCTGTCCGCCTCAAAACTGATTCGACCCCGTCCGACACCGAGGGCATCCAAAAGATATGTCCCTGCTGCGCCGATGAGGTTCATGAAGCGGTTGGAACTCGGTATGGCTCCCTCCAAGAGCCACATGAACGGCTCCGGAAATCCCAAGTCCTCGATGAAAATCCTGTTATTTTCGGTAGAAAAATCCGCCCCGACGGTGATACTCGGTCCTCGACCCGGGTCGATCTCACGATCTGCGTTCAAGGTCCCGGCTAGAAGGAAGTCACCGTTTCCGGAAAACCGTCTCCCCAACGCAGGACTGATATTCGCAAGGGTTCTATGTACGTCTCTCGAGCGCAGGAGGAGTTCGCTGCTTCCTAGAGTCCCCGCCGCAAGAACGACTTTCTCCCCCACCACAGATCCAGGCTCTGACTGCCTGGGATTGGTTGGATCCAGACGATCGAAAAACAGCCTGTAGCTGTTATTCCCAAGCGGCTCTATTTTGTCGACTCGATGAAGAGGAAAGACCTCGGCGCCATTTTTTTCTGCCACAGGTATGTAGTTCAAATCCAGAGTATTTTTGGCGTGAAGAGCACAACCCAGCATGCAATCTCCGGAGTAGTCGCAAGCGCTTTGGGCAATTCCGCTGTGTGGATTTGCCCTGTCCCTCCCGGTGTAGACCCCGATCGGGACGAGTTGAGTGGTCCGTCCGGCGGCAGTGGCCGCTGCTTGAAAGGCTTTGGTCCTGTCCGGCAACCCGCGCCCTTCAGGTGGCGTCAGGGGTGCAGAATCCAGCATGTCCTCAGCAAGGGCATAGTAGGGGTCCAAGGTCGGGCGTGTAACTTTAGCGGGCCACGCTCCCTGAGAAAAAATTTCCTTTGCAGCTCGGAGATGGACATTGAAATAGTGGAGAGATCCCCCACCTACGCCGCAGCCCTGAATCACATCAATACGTTTGAATGTCTTGTATTCTAAGAACCCGAAGCTTGCATTCGCTCTCCAAAAACACTTCGATACCTCGCCGGGTGATCTTGGAAATTCGGTTTTGTCCCATCTCTTCCCGCGCTCGAGAATGCACACAGAACGCCCCGCTTGCGCCAGTCGGCATGCCGCAATGGCCCCGCCAAAACCCGACCCCACGACCACGACATCATAGGAGGCTCTCATCGTGAATTCTTCCTGCAATTGTCCCTTCTGGCTTCAAGTGTCGTTCGTGCAGGCAGGCTTCCCATCAAAACCATCGGCACAAGTTGGCCCGGCACTACGAAGAGCGTTGGAGATTCTTTCAGCAAGCTTTCAATGCTCAGCGCGGACCAGCGATAGGGCGACGCGAGTGTGTACATCCTGAAGTCGCTCTGGTTGGTCAAGGCTCAAACTCAGATTGAATCAGCGTGCCATATAGAGACGATCTTGCGCCTCGGACTCGGAGCCACAGTTAGACGCCACACCTGCAGAGCGCGCAAGGTGGACACGTCGAAAAGCCGAATTCCCTTTCCGCCAAAAATAACCACTCCCTTTTGGTTGATACTCTACCCTGTGATTAATACCCACAAGATATACTCGGAGTTGTCCCTTGTCAAGCGGAATTCACAGCGAAACTCATGGGGGTGTCCACGCTCGCGTCTGGCAGTGACGATTCCACGACATGAACACGTAGCGGAGGGCCCGCGGTCGTAGGTCCGCCGATCTTGATGGCGGACGGCTCTTCCAACGACGCGGGTTCTCGCCTCGCCGCATACAGGACAACCCGCTTTAAGCGGCCCTTCAATGAGTCAATGAATCAATGAGTCAATCGAAAAATCTCTGGGCTAGGTCCGTCAGTTGACGGATGGACACATTGTCTCTTGACAGACCCCCACCCCTGTGGTAGCCTATCTGTGTGAGAACCTCAATCCCCGAGGAAGTCCTTTCCTCGGTAATTCGACAACCCGCCACAGGAGGAACTATGCCCTTACGTAAATCACCACGAAGTGATGTTGGCCCTGGGCGAAGACCCGGAAAAATTCGATTCGCTTAAGCAGGAGCTCATGACCACCTTCGGTCCCGGAGACGCGCTCTGGGAGAAGCAGGTGGACGACCTGGCCAGGCTCTACTGGCGGCGCGAACGGCTGGACCGCGCGCAAGCGGGCCTGAGGCGGCGCGCCTTGCAGGGGATCGACGACTGGCAACACCGCCGCCGGCAGGAGATGGCCCGCGTCACCTTCGACGCCTCCCGGCACGAGATGCTTGATGTGAGCTTATCGGAGTCTACAGATCGAGGGGTGGGGCTGAGAAAGATGCTTTCTTATCTTGAACTCGTACAGGAGGAGGTGAAGCAGCGCACCTTCCTGCCCCGCCAGTACGCCGTGCTGGAACCTCTTTACAGAGGGATGATGGGGTGGCGACAGGGGCTGATTTTCAGTTTGCTGCACCGTTTCAGCGACCCTCTGTACGTCGCCGTGCGACAAGAGAAGGACGAGGAATACCGGCAGTTCCTGTGCAAACAAAACCCCGCCTGCGAGCCGCCGGGGGAGCCCGAGCGCCAGGAGCTTCTGCGTCTGCTGGAGGAGGAAATCGCCAGCGTGCGGGAAGAATTCGCATACGCGGAGAAGGCGAATGAGGAGAGAGTGGCGATAGAACGAGAGGCCTGCCTGGCTCCGGAGGGGGAGACGTGGAGCATGATGCTGCGGCAGGAAGCGGCCCTGGACCGCTCCATTGACCGCAAAGTGAGGATACTGATGAGGCTGCGGAAGGAATACACCGGCCTCGCGAGCGCTCCTCATGGTGAGGGCGATGGCGGGAGGGTGGAGAACATGGAGGGGCTTCCCGACAGCGACATTATGTCATATACATCGCAGGGTGTGGAAGCGGGGGAAAACCTAAAAATGACGGAACGATGCGGGAATGTCCTTGAAAACAAAGGACCGGCTTTCAGCAACCCGGAACGATGCGGGGATGGTAGAGAAAAAAATGTAGTTATGCGTTGAACGCGGGAATGCTGCTGAGGACAAAGGACGTAGGTGGTAGGTGGGGAATTCTGAATGGTGAATTGTGAATTATGAATTGCTCTGCTTCTTGTTGGCGCCGCTTGCCGCCTACTCCTTGCCCGCTGGTCCGTTTGAGAATAGCGGGAGCTGGCAGGACTCTTTACGCAAGCGAGTGCAGCGGACAATATATCGCCACCGTGAATGAAAGAGGAGGCTGTAGTAATTTCAGAAAGTGAAGGAACGAAGCGGGAATGTATATGAAAACAAAGGGTCGGATTTCCACAGGCAGGAACAAGCCGGCTATGCTATAGAAAACAAATGTTGTTACGAGTTTAACAGCGGCATATTGTTGAAAACAAATGACCTATGTGGTATGTCGTAGGTCGTAGGTGGAGAGGAGCAGGATTCGGGATTCGGGATTCGGGATTCAGGAGTCAGGAATCAGAAGTCAGGAGTGAGAATGAAGAGCATCTGATGCCCGCCTTCTGCTTTCTGCTTTCTGCTTTCTGCCGACTGCCTTCTGCTTACTGCCGATTGCCTACTGAATTTGAGGGAGGCGGGATGGAGAGGGCACTTCGCAGGCATGACAGCTCTGGACAAGATGTCACCGCCGATTGGGGAAGGAAAGGGCCAGTGAGGTCAAGAAATGAGCGAACGATGCGGGAATGTTATTGAAAACAAAGAATCGGGTTTGGAGAGTCGGAAACGAAGCGGGAATATTGCTGAAGACAAATTCAGTTATGCGCAAAACGCAGGAATATTGTTGAAAATAAAGGGTGTTAGTGTCTGATAGGTAGCAGGTCGTAGGTGGTAGGTTGGGAAGAACCACCCCCCACATACCACCTACCACCTACCACATACGGGCAGGTGGGGAAGAGCCAAATCGCAGCTTGCCAAGATGTCGATGCAGCGTGAACAAGATCGTGGATTTCCACCCATCGGCGTGTATTCTGGCACTTGGGTTGCCTGTGGAAACGTGAAGCGCCACAAATGTCCCCATAGTCTTTTACAAATAAAGGACTTATTCGGTAGAACCGCACCCGACTCTTGGCCCTACTGTTGCTCCACCTAATCATGGATTGTTACGGATGTCACTCAGGCTTTGCTCTGGAAACCGGATGGTGGCCGAAGGCGCGCTGGCTGCCGGCTGCCGGTTTTTTGCCGGTTATCCCATAACCCCCGCCTCGGAAATCTACGAAGTGATGATGCGGGATCTCGTCGCGCAGGGTGGCCTGGCGCTCTCCGCGCCGGACGAAATATCCTCGCTGTGTTACTGCGTAGGGGCGAGCCTTCGGGGCCTCAAGGCGATGACGGCGACCTCCGGCCCCGGCTGGGCCTTAATGGCTGAGACCGTCCAGTACGCGCTCATGACCGAAACGCCGGTGGTAATCGCACTGGTGCAAAGGCTTGGCCCCAGCACGGGAGGGGCAACCCAGGGAGCACAGGGAGATATTTTCCTCGCCGAATTTGCCACCTCCGGCGGCTACACCATACCGGTTTTCGCCCCCAGCAACGCCGCCGAGTGCTACGAGCTTGCTCAGCAGGCGTTCAATTGGTCTGAACGCCTGCGTTCGCCGGTCGTACTGCTTTCCGACAAGGAAGTGGGAATGACAACCGAGGTGGTGGAAGAAGCCGCACTGGCCAGGCTGTCCCCTGTCGAGCGAACTTCGGTCGCCGCAGAAGCCCGCCTCGCTGCCTATGACATCGAGAGACCCGAGGAAGTACCGGCCTTTGCCCCGGTAGGTGGAGGAGTGAAGGTCACGGTGACGGGGTCGGCTCACGATCGCCGGGGACGACTTAGGAAGGTTTCGCCCGAGGTCGTCGAAATGCTTCTTCACTTGCAACGCAAGATCGAAGCGCACGCCACCGAAATGGCTTTGGTCCGCACCGACCTCGACCCCGATGCTTCCTGCCTGCTGCTCAGTTATGGCATCACAGCGCGCGCCGCTCGCGAGGCCGCCGGCCTTCTGCGCAAAGAGGGATTCCCCATATCCTTCTTGCAGATTCAAACGCTCTTCCCGGTGCCCACTGAGGCGCTGCATTCGGCGTCGGCTGGGATACACACCGTCTTCGTCGCCGAGGAAAACCTTGGCGGCCAGTACCGCACAGTTCTAGCCCCGTGGCTCGCGGACAAGCGGGTTGTAGGGATCAATAAGATTGGCAGCATGATCTCGCCAGGTGATATTGTCCGCGCCATCGTGGGGGCGAGGGTCTGATGGGAACCGCCACCTATCTCGCCAGCGACGCAAAGCTTCCCTACTGCCGGGGATGCGGCCACGCGCTTGTGGTCCGTCAACTGAGTCATGCACTCGAGCGGCTCGCTCTACCCCCTGGTTCGGTGGCGCTCACCACCGATATCGGCTGCGTGGGCCTGGCAGACTCCCTGTTCCCTTACCTGCACACCGTCCACACCACTCACGGTCGTTCCACCGCCATGGCTACAGGCATGGCCTTGGCTGACGCCGTGCTCCCCGCCCCGGGCCTGAAGCCTATCGTCATGATTGGCGATGGCGGGGCCATGATCGGCTTGCTGCATTTGGTTCATGCGGCACAGTTGAATGTGGACGTCACAGTATTGGTTCATAACAACTTCCTGTTTGGAATGACGGGGGGCCAGCATTCCGCCTTTACACCTCTTAACTGGATTACCGCCACTACGCCGCAGGGAAATTGGATCCCACCGCTCGATCTCCTTGCGCTCCTCCGAACGGCGCACGCCGGCTTTCTGGCTCGCCAGTTTGCCACCGATAGCTACCTCGATGCAGTGATCGCCGATGCCATCGCTTTTCCGGGATTCTCGCTGGTCGAGATTCTGGAGATTTGCACGGGCTATGGCACACGAAACAAGGCCACGGGAAACGCGCTGCGCGGGGTCGCCAGCCGCCAGGGGTACTCGATCGGGCGGATGGAAGCGGAGCAGGAGCGCCCCACATTTGGCGCACTCTATCGCCACGAGATGGAATCCCGTCCGCCGAAAAAGCCTGCCCCAGGAATCCCAAAGCTGACGGCCAAAGGTAAGCTTGCCAGCCCGCTGCACATCGTGATTGCAGGCACGGCAGGCGAAAGAGTGCAATCCTCGGCGGCTCTCCTGTGCCGGGTAGCGTTGTCCGTGGGGCTTTACAGTACACAAAAGAACGACAATCCGGTGACGCAGGGTTCCGGATTCTCGCTTTCCGAGATTTGCCTGAGCCCACAGCCCATTGGGTACACCGGAATGGAAAGTGTCGATGTCGGCATCGTGGTGAGTCAGGACGGATGGGACGAACTCCGGGCGAACGGGACGTTGGCCAAATTCACGCCAAAGACGCTTTTGCTGCTCGATGCAGAGCTCGAGATTTCCAGTCTGACGGGCCGGCTGCTCCGGCAACCCTTCCGCCGCGAGGCGACGCCTAAGCGCGCCGCCCTGGCTGCGGTTGCTTTCTGGCTGGGCTTGGAACCAGTCGTCCCCGGCGCGGCGTGGGACGCCGTGGTCGCGTCACTTCCAGTCGAGCGCCGCGAGGATGTTTCAACGGCATTGCGGGTTGGGAAGGACCTGGCAACTCATGGTAGCTGAACCGCGCCTATTTCCAACGGCCGCAAAGCAGCGTAAAGTATTCGCTGGAATCGAGCGATTAATTTTGAAGACAATCACGTGTTCATTTCAGAACTGAATGGAGCAATGCAATGATAAGAAGCAAGGTAACCATAGACGGCAACGAAGCAGCGGCCTACGTGGCCTTCCGGGTCAACGAGGTCATTGCCATCTACCCCATCACACCATCCTCCCCCATGGGCGAGTGGGCGGACCAATGGTCGGCAGAGAATAAAACGAACCTCTGGGGCACAATACCTCGCGTGGTCGAGATGCAAAGCGAGGGTGGGGCCGCCGGGGCTCTGCATGGGGCGCTGCAAGCCGGATCTCTCGCCACCACCTTTACGGCCTCACAAGGCCTGCTCTTGATGATCCCCAACATGTTCAAGATCGCTGGGGAACTTACCCCCACAGTGTTCCACGTCTCGGCAAGGACCCTGGCAACGCACGCCCTCTCCATCTTTGGAGACCACGGCGACGTGATGGCGACCCGCCAGACGGGCTTCGCCCTTATCGCTTCAAACTCGGTGCAGGAAGTGATGGATTTTGCGCTGCTCGCGCATGCCGCCACCCTGCGGTCTCGCGTGCCATTCCTCCACTTCTTCGACGGCTTTCGCACCTCGCACGAAGTCGGCAAGGTGGAGCAATTAACCAACGAAGATATGCTGGCAATGATTAACGGAGAGCTCGTCCAGGCGCATCGCAAACGCGCCTTGTCGCCGGATCACCCCGTCATCCGCGGCACCGCCCAGAACCCCGACGTTTTCTTCCAGGCGCGCGAGACCTGTAACCCCTTCTATCAGGCCTGCCCGGCCATCGTCCAGGAAGAGATGGACAAGTTCGCGCGCATCGTGGGGCGTTCCTATCACCTCTTCGATTACGTTGGCGCGCCGGATGCCGAACGGGTGGTCATCCTGATGGGATCGGGAGCCGAAGCCGCTCAGGAAGCCGTCGAACACCTTACCGCACGCGGGGAGAAGGTGGGCGTCCTGAAAGTGCGATTGTATCGTCCTTTCTCCCTCGAGCACTTCGTCGGCTCGCTCCCCGCCACCGTGAAGACCCTCGCCACGCTGGACCGCACCAAAGAACCCGGCGGCCCCGGCGAGCCACTGTACATTGATGTCGTGACGGCAGTGAGCGAGGGAATCGCCACCGGCAAGACGCCCTTCAAGGCCTATCCGCGGATCATTGGGGGACGCTACGGGCTCTCCTCGAAGGAGTTCACGCCGGCGATGGTCAAAGGCGTCTTCGACGAAATGCTCAAGGAGAAGCCTCGCAACCACTTCACTGTCGGCATTGAGGACGATGTCACTCACACCAGCCTGGAATATGACCCGGCTTTTTCGACCGAAGATCCCAGCACCGTGCGCGCGATCTTCTATGGCCTCGGGGCGGATGGGACGGTGGGCGCCAATAAGAACTCCATCAAGATCATTGGCGAGGATACGGACAACAACGCTCAAGGCTACTTCGTATATGACTCGAAGAAATCCGGCTCCGTCACCATCTCTCACCTGCGCTTTGGCCCCAAGCCCATTCATTCCACTTACCTGATTTCCAAGGCCAACTTTGTGGCCTGCCACCAGTTCACTTTCCTGGAACGGCTTGACGTGTTGAAGGCCGCACAACCCGGGGCCACGTTTTTGCTTAACAGCCCCTTCGGCCCGGAGGAAGTGTGGGACCACCTGCCCCGGACCACCCAGGAAGAAATCATCAAGAAGCAACTCCGCTTCTTCGTGATCGACGCCGTCAAGGTAGCCCACGCCGCCGGCATGGGTGGGCGCATCAACACGGTGATGCAAACATGTTTCTTCGCGATCAGCGGCATTCTCCCCCGCGACGAGGCTATTCAGGCCATCAAGCACGCCATCGAGAAGACTTACGGAAAGCGCGGCGAAGCCGTCGTGCAGAAGAATTTCGCCGCCGTGGACCACGCCCTCAGCCACTTGTACGAGGTCAAGGTCCCGGATCGAGTCTCCAGCTCCTTCGACCTGCGGCCTCCCGTGCCCAAAGAAGCTCCGGAGTTTGTCCAGAAGGTGCTTGCCAAAATCATCGCCGGGGAAGGCGACGACCTGCCGGTGAGCGCCATGCCCAACGATGGCACTTTCCCCACTGCCACCGCCCAGTGGGAGAAACGGAACATCGCGCTGGAGATTCCGGTATGGGATCAAGAGATCTGTATCCAGTGCGGCAAGTGTATCCTGGTCTGCCCCCATGCCGTAATTCGCGCCAAACTTTACGAGCCCGCGCTTCTGCAAGACGCGCCCCCGACCTTCAAGTCCGCCCCGGCACGCTGGAAGGAATTCAAGGAATTGAAGTACACGCTCCAGGTGGCGCCGGAAGATTGCACCGGCTGCACCCTGTGCGTGCAAATCTGCCCGGTGAAGAGCAAGAGCGAGGCCAAGCACAAGGCCATCAACATGGCGCCTCAACCGCCGCTCCGGGAAGCCGAACGCGACAACTGGAACTTCTTCCTCAGCCTTCCGGAAGTTGACCGGCGCACGCTCAGCCTGGGGCAGGTCAAGGACGTGCAGTTGTTACAACCGCTGTTCGAATTCTCGGGCGCCTGCGCGGGATGTGGCGAGACGCCCTACGTCAAGTTGATGAGCCAGCTCTTCGGCGACCGCACCCTCATCGCCAACGCCACCGGCTGCTCGTCCATTTACGGCGGCAACCTGCCCACCACCCCCTACGCACAGAACCCTGACGGACGTGGCCCGGCGTGGGCGAACTCCTTGTTTGAAGACAATGCTGAGTTCGGCCTGGGGATGCGGTTGGCAATCGACAAGCAAACCGAATACGCGCGCGAGTTGCTGACTCGACTCTCAGGAAGCCTCGGGGATGACCTCGTCCATGCCATCCTGTCCGCCGACCAGACCACCGAGTCCGGCATCCGGGAACAACGTGAGCGAGTGAAGGCGCTGGAGGCCAAACTCGCCGGCCTCGAGACAGCGGAAGCCCGCGACCTCTCCAGCCTTGCGGACGCACTGGTCAAGAAGAGCGTCTGGATTGTGGGCGGGGACGGCTGGGCATACGACATCGGCTACGGCGGCCTCGATCACGTCCTGGCTTCCGGACGCAACGTGAACGTCCTGGTCCTCGACACCGAGGTCTACTCGAACACGGGTGGCCAGATGTCCAAGGCCACGCCGCGCGGCGCCGTGGCCAAGTTCGCGGCGGGCGGAAAACCCCGGCCCAAGAAAGACCTGGGCGCGATGGCCATGAGTTATGGCAACGTTTATGTCGCGGCGGTCGCTATGGGCTCGAGTGACATGCACACGCTCAAGGCCTTCCTCGAGGCGGAGGCCTATGATGGCCCGTCACTGATCATCGCTTACTCTCATTGCATCGCTCATGGCTACGACCTTGTCCATGGCCTCGACCAGCAGAAGGCCGCCGTCCTGTCGGGTTACTGGCCACTCTACCGATACAATCCGGACTTGGCCAGGCTGGGGAAGAACCCCTTCCAGCTCGATTCCAAGCCCCCGGCCTTGCCGCTTGAGAAATACATTTATAACGAGACGCGCTACACCATGTTGACACTCAGCGATCCCCAGGCTGCCAAGCTCTTGCTGCAACTTGCTGAGGAAGACGTTCGCAATCGCTGGCGAGTTTACCAGAATATGGCCGCCATGCCGATGAATGGCGCGGCGAAGGAGGCGAAATAATGATTGACCTTTCCACTACCTATCACGGGCTCAACTTGAAGAATCCCCTGGTCGTATCTGCATCCCCACTCGCCGAAGAGCTCAGGAATCTCCGGCGGATGGAGGATAGCGGCGCTGCGGCAATCGTGCTGCCCTCGCTCTTCGAGGAACAAATCAACATCGAAAGCTCTGAGCTCAACCTGTTTCTCCAGCAAGGCACGGAAAGCTTCGCCGAATCACTCACCTATTTCCCTGACATGACAGGATACAACCTTGGTCCGGATGGCTATTGTGAGCACGTCCGGCGCGCCAAGGCGGCGGTCGGAATCCCCATCATCGGCAGCCTAAACGGTTCGTCCATCGGCGGCTGGACCCAATACGCCAGGAAGATTCAGGATGCCGGCGCGGATGCCCTCGAGTTGAACATCTACTACATACCCACCAGCCCCGACCTGACGGGTGACGAAGTCGAAAAGCTCTATTGCGACCTCGTCGCCATGGTGAAATCCACCCTGCGCATCCCGGTGGCCGTCAAGATCAGCGCCTACTTCAGTTCGCTCGCCCATATGGCCAAACGCCTGGACCAGGCCGGCGCCGACGCGCTGGTTCTCTTCAACCGCTTTTACCAGCCGGACTTCGACCTGGAAAACCTCGAGGTGGTACCCAACCTTCTGCTCAGCACCTCGCACGAACTGCTGTTGCGATTGAATTGGGTCGCCATCCTGTTCGGGCACGTCAAGGCCGATCTCGCCATCACCGGCGGCGTGCATACCGCTGCGGATGTTTTGAAAGCGATGATGGCTGGCGCGCGTGTGGTGGCAATGGCTTCTGCACTACTTCGGAACGGCATCGGCCACCTCGCCACCCTCCGCAACGACATGCTCGCCTGGATGGAAGAACACGAGTACCAATCCATCCGTCAGATGCAAGGCAGCATGAGCCAGCGCGCCGTGGCCGACCCGTCCGCTTTCCAGCGGGCTAACTACGTGCGCGTTCTCAGCTCCTATTCAATTAAAGGCGTTCCCTTATAAGCTCTCCTGAAAAAGCCAAGGCGCCACCTGCCGGGACATTCTGCGGAAAGTGCAGGTGGCGCCTCTGTTTTGTTCGATTGACTGGCGTGGCTGAATGTGGCCTCAGGCGGCGTGTTCTCGGAGAACTTCCAGCAGTCTCGCCATGGCCAAGGTGTCTTGCCGGCAATAGGCGAGCAGGGCTTCTCTGGCCTTCTTCTTCTCGCTTTCGTCAAGCTCGCCGTGAATCATCGTCTCCCAAACCACCCCTGCCTGTTCACCTTCGGCAACGTCCATGCCCTCGTAGGTCATCCCCGGGACCAGTGCGGGAACGACACTTTTCAAGGAATATGAGCCTTGAAACTTGGCATGATAAGTTTGAGAACGAACCACCGGCAGCAGGTCCCAAAGCCTCCCTTGAATGTTCTCGACCGCAGACTCATAGCCGGGGATCCATCGGGCAAGGTTACTCAAAACACCTGATTCGAAGCCTTGGTTGTACACAACAATCTTCCCTTTCTTGCCGAGAACTTCACAAAGCTCCTTGAGGAAGGCAGGCCTTGGATCGCTGGAGTCCATCGCGAGAAACTCAAGGTGGTCCAGTTCCGTCCCAGGCTTTTCCTGAACGTGCACCGACCATTGAAATGGAATTGGGTCATAGGGCCGCATTCCCGCAAATCTGGGGATTGCCAAGCCAAGCGTCTCAAAGTCCATGAAGTAGAGCGGGCATTCGAGTTCACTCAGCGCTTTCTTGAGGCCTTTCCCAAACCAGGGCTCACCGCTTCTCACGCACTGGCACGCACGTTTCTGAGCTTCAGTTAAAGAGAAACCAGATGGGATATCCCGGATTGAGGTCACCCCGAGCTCCGTCAGGCTGGCGAGTTTGGTAGCCGATATTCTCGGCAACATAGTTACATGGTCAACCGGCAAGGGCTTGTTGCAGACTTTGAAGAACTCGCAGAGAATGGGAGCTTCGCACTGCGCTCCGGGTTTGACCTCCGGCGCTTCGTCCTTGCCCAGCATCTCGAACTGCTCGCGAATCAGCGTGGGAAGGTCTTTTCGCAACGCATCTGTTTCTTTCGTGAGGTCTTCAATGGTGAAGAGTTTTTCGAGTTCATACCTACGGCCGTCGTAGACGTAATCGCGGTTGAGATGCATCAGGCAAGGAACAACCTGGAATCCGAGACCCTCCAGCACGAAGCGTTGGAGAGCAACCTCGGGCGAGTGATAATCTTTGACCCTCGTCGTGGACTTCACCTCAATGAGCTTCCACCTGTTGCCCTTGGGAAGGCGCTCAAGGATGTCAACCCTGATCAGGACGTCGTCATAAGAGAACGTCGCCTCGAAAATGGCGGGAACCGTGCTGTCCGCGACAAGCGTGGAGGTTCGTGCGATTGCCTTATCTGGCTCGAAATGGCGGGCTTCGATGAGGGCGCCGCCCGGAAACACCTCCCTGGCGAGCCGGCCGACTTCAGCTCCCTGATCAATGATGGCCTGTGTAACCTCATCCGCCTCGGCGGCAAGTTCAGGTTCGTGAACTCGCAGGTAGAGGCGCTTGAGGCATTGCCATCCGGCCATGAATCGTGACTTTGAAAGCCTCACTTCAGCGTCAAGAATGTGGAAACGCTAAGGGCCGCCCCGAGGGGCGGCCCCACATTCGAATTGGCTTACTGCACAGTCACTGGGACGTTCAGGGAATGCGAGAGGGTGCCGCTGGTGGCCGTTACGGTGGCCGTGTAGGTCCCCGGGGGCGTGCCGGGGTTAGTAGGACCAGTCGAGCTGCTTCCCCCACCACAGGCGACCAAGGCTGCGGCCAGCAAAGCAAAGACGAGCAAGCCGAAGGCCAGCTTCGCCCGGCGCTTCTTTCCCGGGAAAAGCAGCAGGAGCAGGCACGCGAATATAGCTCCTGCGCTGGGCATAAACCAGCCTGGGCGTTTAAACAGAGGTGCAGTAGTCGATGGAGCGGTTGTGTTCACACTAAGCACGGTGCTGGTAGTAGCCGGGAGTGTTATGGAGGTTGGAACCACTGAGCAACTGCTATAAGTCATCGCTGCTGAGAGCGTGCAAGTGAAGCTGACTGTGCCGGTGAAGCTGTTGATGGGACTTACCGAGATCGCTGTCTGCCCGGAATCGCCCGGCGCCGCGATAGAGAAGCTGGTTGGGCTTGCGGCCAAGCCGAAATCGGCTGTGCCGTTCGAGAGGGTGAGTGTGATGGGCGCCGAGGTTGAAGTCGTGTAATTGGTATCGCCGAGGTATTTCGCAGTGATAGTAGCCGTGGCCGTGAAAGACGTAGTGAGGGTTGCCGTGTACGAAGCAAACGGATTTGTGGGACTGGTGGGAGCGTTAGCCGGCGTGTAAGTCGGGGTGCCACTGATCAGATTACTTCCGTTGTAGAACGCCACAGTGCCGGATGGCGCGAAGCCAATACTCGTGGTGCTCACGGTCGCTGTCAGGGTTACGGATTGGCCGGATGTGGGAGTCGTAGTGCTCGCTGCAACGGAGGTAGCGGTGGCGGCTTGAGTGACGGTAATCGTTGCGGTGCCCGTGCTCGAGTTGTAGCTATTGTTGGGCGCAATGGGGTGGGGGGTGTAGCTGGCGCTCAGGGCGTCCGTCCCGCCGGGAAGTTGGATGAAATAATCTTCAGCGGTGCCTTGGCTGTTCAAGGTGTATGTCCCAAGGCTGTAATCAGAGGGCGCGCCCAAGTCAGTGATCGCACCTCCGTTATTGGTCACCGTCACCTGTCCGGTAGGACATTGATAGGCGGTAATGCTAGTGGTGGTGTTATAGCAAACATTACCCGAGCCGTTTGTCACAACCACGCGCAACCAGTATGGATAATAACCACCGCTACATAGGACGCTGTATCCGTATTGGACCGAGGTGAAGTACGTGACACTCCCACTGCAATCGGTAGTATAAGCACCCATCTGGATAAACGTCTGGCTGCTTTCCGGGTTCACCGTGACCTGGAACGGAGAAGAGCTGCTTGACCCATGTATTCCGTCACCGGCATAGCGCGCCGTCACGCCATAGGTCCCGCCGGGGAGAAAAATGGTGGGCTCGGAAACGGTGCCGTTGGCCCCCAGTGTAACGTAAGTGATACCAAGATTGCTGTTGTTGGGCCCGCCTACCAGTGAGACATCGCCCGTGGGCGTTCCGGATGTGGAAGTAACACCGACGTTGAGAGTGACCGACTGGCCATGCGTGATGGTAGTTGGGGATATGGCGAGCGTAGTCGTAGTCGGCGCAAAGCTGACCGAAGTCCAGTTATTCACCAGGTTCTCAACGTTGACCGAGCCGAGCCCGGTGGCAAGGTCATATCCGGCGGAGGTAGCCCAAGCTGGTTGAGCAGTGTTGTTGGGATTTACCAGGATGCCGTAGTTGCTGCTGGTATTGCCGCAATTCGGTGAGCCGGCCTCGCAGGCCACCGAGTTATTGCCTGCTTGCACGTCATAGAAGATGCAGGAAGCAGGGGGAGACGCACTCGCGGCGCAGTACTCGCTCTTGGTCGCCGCCGTCGCCGCCAGTGGGTACAGGACGTAATTCGCATTGCCCTGGCGCTGGCCGGTCTTCTGGTTAACCAACGCCATGATGGCGCCAAAGACTTGCGTTGACACGGACGTTCCCCCGCTGCCCTGAAAATCCAGATACGGCGCGTTCAAATCGCAAGAGGAGGTATTGGCTCCCGAGCCCGTGTTTGCGTCCATTTCACAGAAGACGTAGAAGCTGCCACTAATGTAGCCATCGGCGGCGAATAGGGACACGTCCGGTGTGTCGCGCACGCCGTCGTTTGGCACGCCGGTTCCAGTCTGCCAGGAAGGTTTGGCGTACCCTCCAGTGCAGGCTGTGCTTGTCGATGTAACGCAATTGCTGGGCCCGCCGCCGCCGGCGTGGAGGTCTATACCAGCAGGGATGTCGGTTCCCGCTGACACGCAGTTGCTCAGTAGGCCGGTCCTCGCGCAGGTATCATTCCACGTCATTTCGGGAATGTAGGATAAGGCGGAGGATTGCGTGGTGGAATTGTTGTTGGGGTTCCAAAACTGTTGCGGATTGCTGGCGTCGTTAAAGTCTGTCCCGCCGACGGCAACGTTGAAGGGTGTTGAACCAAACCCGTCCACCATCAAGCCATATTGCGCCGCGGGTACGCCAGTTGAAGCGTACTCGTCACATCCGGCAGACCCGCTGTCACCTATAGCTTCAAGTATAGTAATGCCCTGAGCGGCGCCCTGCTCCCACACAGTGCTGTAGAAGCTATTGCCGGCATTCCCGAGGTACGCCTCGCAGGCGCCGTAGCTCTCGCTCATGACTGGGGCGAGGTTGTTGTCAATAATGTAGAGGGCGGAGAGGTCGATCCCCGCCGTGACTTCGGTTGACTCCGAGACAACAAGGTCAATGGTGGCGCCCTTCGCGACCGCGCCGGCCCACTCGACGTCGACGTCCGATTCACCCTCGTCTCCCGTGTAGTAGATTATCCCTGGGTCGGGGCCGTTCAGGCACACATTGACTGGGACTTGGCTTTGAGCTTGGCACAGCGGGTTGGTCTGCGGGGATTGTGCCGGCAAGCCGAACATGGTGCGGAAGTCCACCACGTCCTGGATGTTGATGTTCGTCTGGCCGACGATGGCGATGGTCTGCCCCGTGCCGTCGATAGCTGGACTCGCATTCCAGAGCGGCAAAACGTTGTAGATAGTGGCAAAATCCGTTGGGCCTAGGCCAAAGAGATACCCATTCTCGTAAGGATAGGTGAAGAGTGGCCTCACCACGCCCGTGGCTTTCGATTTCGAAAAGGTACCAAGGCGGTGGGCTTGGGGCCTCTTGGGGAAATTGTTCAGCGAGGCGAAGCCTGCCACCACCGGCGTCAACGCGGCAGGAATCTGCGGATCGCTCGCGTTGGCCCAGTGCTCCTCGCCGTTCACCACGAACTTGTGGATTTCCGTATGAAAAGCCTGGCGTACTTGTCCCGCTGTGCCGGAAAACTCGATGACGGTGCGGCCCGCGGCCACACGACTGACCTGAAAGCCTTGTGACGTAAGCCAATCGGTCACGGCTTGGATGTCCGCATCGGCGGGGCCGAATTGCTGGCCGAACTGCTCGGGGGTGAGCCACATGTGATAATTGGGCGAGGATTTGATCTGCTGTCCATCCAGCAGTTTCCGCAGCGCGGCTTCCTGTTCCGACGAGCGCTGCAAGACGAGCAGCATGCGTTCCGTGGGCAGGCTATCGGGCGCGGCGCCCTGGTCAAATTCGGGGCGCGCCAGCGGGTGGGTATTCCCGCGTAATGTGACGAGGTTCTCCAGGTCCACAGGTTGCGTAATGCGTGCTGGGACAATAGCCGCCTGTTGCCCCGCAGCCATCAGAGAGAAAAGGAAAACGAACGCGAATGCCAGAGCCGTTTGCATCCACCGTGACCGTGCATGTCTCATGCTGCCTCCAAGAACCAAGCCGATTCTTTTCATTATAAGGGGTTTCTGCCAGATACACTACCCTTCAGTGAGTTCCCCGTCCGATATTCGCTTCGGACCTTCGAAAAGTTCCACAAATCGCTCCGTTTTCGTGAACCCCACCCTCATTGTTGATGCATAATGTTTCAACCGGGATTTCCGCTTGGTGATCGCCCTTAACTTTTAGCATGTCTCCTCATTGGCTCGTTTAGGGATGCTCCAGGTCGGTTTCCAGTCCCGGTGGACAGCGGGCAGTAGGCAGTAAGCAGTAGGCTGACGGCTGACAGCAGGACCCGGAGAATTCCAAGGTGAAGCGAATTTACTACGGCTGGTGGATTGCGCTTGCAGCCTTCCTGAACCTCTTCTTTGCGGTGGGGATTCTCTATTATGGTTTTCCTGTTTTTTATCCCGCCCTGGTTAGCGAACTCGGGTTCACACGCGCCCAGACCACTCAGGGGTTTTTCCTGGGGTTCATCTTTGTGGGGCTGTTGTTTGGCCTTGTTGCCGGGGCGCTCATTGACCGCACGGGGCCGCGTCAAGTCATCCGCTGGGGCATCGGCTTCCTAGGTCTGTCACTGGTCCTCATTGGACGAATGTCCTGCTTGTGGCAGTACTATCTCCTCTGCGTCGTCGAGGTGGTCGGTTACACGCTGGCCGGGCCTATTCCCAACCAAGTCCTGATCTCGAGGTGGTTCCAAGCCAAACGCGGTCGGGTCATGGGGTATGCGTACCTGGGCCTAGGAATGGGCGGAGTAATCTCCGCGCCCCTGATTAACACCTTAATCAACCGGGTGGGCTGGCGCGGCGCGTTTGAAATCCTTGGGGTTGCCATCCTGGTGATATTGTTTCCAGTGGCCCAGTGGGTGACGCGTTCCACACCCGACGAGTTGGCTCTCAATCCGGATGGTTTATCGCCTGTTGCCGCGCCAGCCCAGACCGGCGCCGAGCAGGACGTGGGGGTGAGGCGCGCTGTGCGTACTCTAAACTTCTGGCTGATCCTGACCGGCTGCACGCTGGTTATCGGCGCCATTGGAACTGTAATCCAGCACCTCATCCTCTTCCTCCGAGACCAGGGATATTCCGGTGGTTACGCCTCCCGCGTGATGAGTGCGCTGCTGATGGCAAGCCTGATTGGCCGGGTGATTGCCGGCTATTGTGCAGACTGCTTCTGCAAGAAAAACGTGATGGCTTTGTCTTACCTGCTGATGGCACTGTGTATTCCACTGCTTTTCCTGGCTCGCCGGCCGACGGCGGTGTGGGGCTTCGCAGTATTGTTCGGCTTGGCGATGGGGGCGGACTATATGCTTATCCCCCTCGTTACCGCTGAATGCTTTGGAATCAGCGGGCTGGGGAAGTTGCTGGCTTTGATTATCATGGGCTATTCCGTTGGTCAATGGATGGGGCCTGTCCTGGCGGGAAGAATCTTCGATGCCACCCGAAGCTACGACGCAGCATGGGCGATGATGACTGTGGCGGGCGTGCTGGGCGCCGCGACGATCTACGCTGTCTCGCCGCGCCGGATCTGAAGGTCGCCCTTCAACAGGATATGCTATTGGCATGTCATTCTGAACGGTGTAGTGCGGCTGCTGGCCGCAGCCAAAACGAGAGCCTCCGTGTCCTCTGTGCCTCTCGAGCTTTAACACGGAGCACACGGAGCGTCTCAGTGACCTCTGCGTTGAGTCTCTTCTGACCACGGAGGACACGGAGGCGCTAATGACACGAAGAGAGATCTTCACGGCGCGAGAAGAAGCTGACTGCTCGTGCTGCGGAGAGAAGTCGCCGGCACACGACGCCCATACACTCGTCCATGTTATGATTTGACTCGAATGGTCGAACCTACCTATCCTCGAGTGGCAAGTTTTCGCACGGCTGCTGAATTGGCGGCTCATATCAAGCGGTTGGGATGGGAGCTTCCTTTTGACGATGTCATTCTCTCCGCTCCGGACTCGCCGCTCGCCGCGCCCTTTCAACTGCCCTGGCTTAAGGGACGGCGCCGGGTTGGAAACCGCTTAGCCGTGCAACCCATGGAGGGCTGGGATGCCCAGCCGGACGGCACACCCTCAGGTTTGACCCGACGGCGTTGGATGCGGTTCGCGCGGAGCGGGGCCAAGCTGATCTGGGGAGGAGAAGCAGTGGCAGTGCTCCCAGAGGCGCGCGCGAACCCTCGTCAGTTGCTCTTGAACGAGCGGACCGCCTCCTCGCTGGCCGACCTGCGTCGACAGATGGTCCAGGCTCACCGCGAACGCTTCGGCGAGAGCGGGGACCTTGTCATCGGCCTTCAACTCACGCACTCAGGGCGCTTCTGCCGGCCGCGTGAGGAAACACGGCTGGAGCCGATAATTGCCTATCATCACCCGGTTCTGGACGCAAGATATCCAGCGTGCGCCGGCGCGCCGCCGGTTTCGGACGCAGAGGTAGGCCGGATCGTCGACGCCTTTGGCCGGGCCGCGCGCCTGGCTCAAGACAGCGGCTTCGATTTTGTGGACTTGAAGCATTGCCACGGCTACCTTGGGCACGAGTTCTTGAGCGCGTATCATCGTCCTGGCCCCTATGGGGGCTCATTTGAAAATCGCACCCGCTTCTTGCGGGAGCTGGTGGGCATCGTCCGGGCCTCGGCGCCCGGTCTTGAGATCGGCATCCGGCTGAGCGCCTACGACTGCATTCCGTTTGTCTCCGACCCTCAAACGGGCCGGGGAGTGCCCGTTAAGTCGCCCGTTCAACTTCCTTATACCTGGGGCTTCGGTGTGGATGTCCAAAACCCCACCCGCCCCGACCTTGCGGAGGCGAAGCTCCTGCTCGCTCTTCTTCGTTCCCTGAATGTGCGCCTGGTAAACATCAGCGCCGGCAGCCCCTACTACTCCGCACATTTGCAACGCCCGGCAATGTTTCCACCCTGGGACGCTTATCTGCCGCCCGAAGACCCGCTCGCGGGGGTCGCCCGAATGTGGATGGCGGCGGCGGAATTGAAGAAGTCCACACCCGACTTGGTTTTCGTGTCATCCGGCGGCACCTATTTTCAAGACTATCTCCCACACTTCGCTCAAGCGGTGTTGCGGGCAGGATGGACCGACTTCGTGGGTCTCGGCCGAATGATATTGGCCTATCCGGAATTCCCCGCTGACGTGCTTGAAAAAGGCCGGTTGGACCGCAAGAGAATATGCCGGACCTTCAGCGACTGCACTAACGCCCCGCGCCAGGGTTTAGTCTCGGGATGCTATCCGCTCGACTCCTTCTATAAAGGACGCGCGGAAGCGAAGCAATTGCAGGCTAAGAAAGCTGAGCTTAGAAGGGTGGGGCTTTAGCCCGGAGAGCAAGAGAGCAAGTCAAAACGCAAAGTGCAAAAGGCAAATGGCAAAGCCACAGCAACGGACGCAGTCATCCGGAAAGGCTTTTTGGGGGCTGTACTTTTGCCTTTTGCGCTTTGCGTTTTGACTTTTGACTTGTTCTTTTAGTTGAATCGACTTTGGTCATGACTATGATTCCAAAGGTCGCTCTCGTCACCGGCGCTTCGCGCGGAATCGGGCGCGGCATCGCGATTGAGCTGGCGCGCCTCGGCTTCAGCATCGCCATCAACTACGCCCGGCGCCACGAGGCGGCCCTGGAGTGCAAAAGGCTGTGCGAGCAAGCGGCGACTTCGGGCGCACATGCCGCCCTAAAGGGCGGCGCTACGTGTTCCTTCGAAGTGTTCCAAGCTGACGTCTCGAAGGCGCAGGATCGCGCCGACCTGTTGAGGGCTGTCCAGGAACGCTTCGGTTGGATCGATCTTTTGGTAAACAACGCCGGCGCGGCCCCCACGGCGCGCGTTGACCTGCTGGAAGCCGGCGAAGAGAGCTTCGATCGGCTGATGAACATTAACGTGCGCGGCCCTTACTTCCTCACTCAAGCAGTGGCGAACTTCTGGATTGCGGGACTGAACGAGAGGCCGGAGATGACCGGTAAGCCAAAGGTCGTCAACATCTCCTCCGTCTCCGCCTATGCCCCGAGCGTTAACCGAGGCGACTACTGCATGAGCAAGGCCGCGCTCTCCATGATGACGCAGCTCTACGCAGCGCGGCTGGCCGAGTATGGGATTAACGTCTACGAGATTCGCCCTGGGATTGTGCTGACGGATATGACAGGACCGGTGAAAGAGAAGTACGACGGCATGATTTCCGGCGGCCTCACGCCCCTGGCGCGGTGGGGAACGCCGGAGGACGTGGGCCGCGCGGTGGCGGCCATCGCCGAGGACCGCTTCCCCTTTTCCACCGGCGAGGTCATCAATGTGGATGGGGGATTTCACATCCGCCGACTCTAAAGATTATGATTCGCATCGACGCAGAACTCACACCGGAAAAACTGAGACGCCGGATCGAACGCGTTTTCGAAATCTCCGCCGGAAAGATTCGGGCGATCGAAAAGGCCTTTGACGCTTCGCGAGGGTCACCGGTCTCCACGGTCGGGGGCGTCTACACGGCGCGCGAATGGACGGAGTGGACACAGGGCTTCATGTACGGCTCGGCGCTTCTACAGTACGACGCCACGGGTGAAGAGTCGTTCCTGGACTACGGACGGCGTAACACCCTGGAGCGCATGGCGCCGCACCTCACGCACACGGGAGTGCACGACCACGGATTTAACATCGTCAGCACGTATGGAAACCTGCTGCGCCTGGCCAACGAGGGCAAGATTGCGGCGAGCGCTGTCGAAAAGCGCTTCTACGCGCTGGCGCTGAAGGTGAGCGGGGCGGTGCAGGCGGCGCGCTGGTCGCGTATCCGTGACGGCCGCGGCTACATATACTCCTTCACCGGTCCCCACTCGCTCTTTGCAGATACCCTCCGGTCGCTGCGTTCGCTGGCGCTCGCGCACCGCTTGGGACACGCGCTGATGGGTGAGAACGACAGGCGCATTTCGCTGTTGGAACGGCTTGTGCATCACGCTTCAGTGACGGCAGAGTTTTCCGTGTATTACGGGGAAGGGCGGGACGTGTACGACGTGCGCGGGCGGGTGGCGCACGAGTCGATTTTCAACGTAAACGACGGCGGTTACCGCTGCCCCTCAACCCAGCAGGGATATTCGCCCTTCTCCACCTGGACGCGCGCCCTGGCCTGGATCATGTGTGGCTACGCGGAACAACTCGAATACCTCCAGACCCTCTCCGAGCAGGAGTTGGACCCGCTTGGCGGGCGCGAAAAAGTGGAAGGCATGATGCAGCGGGCCGCCCAGGCAACCTGCGACTACTACCTCGAGCAAGCGGCGCAGGATGGTATTCCCTATTGGGATACAGGCGCGCCGCAACTGATGAAGCTGGGAGACTGGCGCCGTAAGCCGAGTGATCCGTTCAACGACTTCGAGCCGGTGGATAGTTCAGCGGCGGCCATCGCCGGGCAGGGACTCTGGCGACTGGGGATTTATCTTCATGGACGACGGGAAGATCACGAAAGTGGGAGGCGGTATCAACAGGCAGCAATCACCATCGCGAATACACTGTTTGATGAGCCTTACCTTTCGACCCATCCGCAACACCAGGGGTTGATCCTTCATTCCGTGTATCATCGCCCGAAAGGCTGGGACTACGTTCCACCCGACCGGCAAATACCCTGCGGGGAGTCTTCCATGTGGGGAGACTATCATGCGCGGGAATTGGCGCTGCTGCTTCTGCGAGAAGCAAAACGCGAGCCGTACTTGGCGTTCTTTAATGTCGGCGAGAGCGCGTCACCTGGCCAGCCAAACGCAGGCTATTAGCGATGCAAGAGTCAGAGTCGCAAAGATTGGAATGATGACCTTGCTGAGTGGACGCCCGCCCAGGACAACGGCGATTCCGCCCTTGACCAGCGTGTTGGTGGCGCAGGCGACGAGAATTGAAGCGTTGGCCGTGCTGGGCGCTAGGATGCTTTCTTGAGCCAGGTGCGCGGCGGAAATCGTGAAGGCGTCAAGATCCACCAACCCCGCCAGCACACCGGTCACATACATTCCCGAAGATCCGAAGTAATGATAACCAGCCTTTGAAACAAACATCACCACGGCAAACACCAGCCCGAACTTGATCGCACTCCACAACTCCATGGGATTCTTGACCTGAAGCGCGGCCTCACCCCCGCTCTCTTTTCGTTTCCAAAGGTAGATTGAGATTCCCACTCCCACGATAAAGGGAAGCGCAATCGGAAGGGTCAGCGCCCTCGCCAAGGGACCATCAATCACCGCAGTAATGATAACCACCCGGACGAACATAATCGTGGAAGCGATGGTTATACCCAGGGCGAAATACTTGGCCAGAGATTCTCCTGCACTCCGAGCTTGGTTGGAAAGGCCGAAGGTAGCCGCGGTACTCGAGGCAATGCCGCCAACGATGCCCGTGACGGCAATTCCCTGCCTCGCCCCCAGGAATCGCATCAGAACGTAGCCCACCATGCTCAAACCGGAGATCAGCACCACGACCCACCAGATGAGCCGGGGATTCAGCGCTTGGAGTGGTCCGAACGCACGGTTCGGGAGGAGGGGCAAAACAATGACGCTGACGACCCCAAACTTCAGGATGGCGTAGATTTCATCTTCCTGGATCGATTCCGCCAAACGGTGTAGCGGGGCTTTGACTGAAAGTATCAGAGTCGCCGCCACGGCGAAGGTGGCTGCTGGAATCAAATACCCCAAGGCCGCCAGCGCCCCAAAGAGGAACGCCAGTAGGGCCATGAATTCTGTTGTGGTCCCCTTGTGCGGTCCTTGAGACCTCACCATAAAGGCCGCAACGGCAATCGCGGATACTCCCACCAAGCCGACAGGCAACATCCATCCCCATCCTGCCCTGGCAGCCAAACCGCAGAGGAAACCGAACATGGTGATAAGAGGGAAAGTCCGGATCCCCGCGAACAAGGGGATGTCCTCCTGTGAGTGCTCGCGCTCGACCCCAATCAGCAGCCCCATCAGCAAGGCCATTGCACCATTAAAGGCAATCTGAGTATATGTAAGCATCAGGAACTACCTGGGCAAGAAGTACATCAACCAACCCAGCACAAGGGCGGTGCCCACAAACGCGCCAAAAACCTTCGCGGCGTAAACAAATCGCTCGCGGGGCGTCTCCTTGCCGAGAACGCCGAACACCACGGAGACCAGGAAGGAGAATATAACGAGAGCGGGAAAGTGTGTCAAAGCCATTAGGTTTTTCGTCCCATGGCAATATCGTAGCAGTCTAGCACTGCAAGGACGTTGAGCATGCCCGCGGCCACGAGATAGGCGGTCCCGTAGTCGGAGCTGACGAAGAACAGATCACCGCCCGAATAACCGAAAAACCTGGCCCCGGGCATCGCCAAGCCTACGCACATTTCGCCATAGTAACCCAAGGTTTGAAGGTAAGAACCGGAACTGGTCGAGAAGAATTGCCCCTGCATCGCCAGACCGAGAGCAAACATGGTGATGATCGACGCGAAAAGGATCAGCGCCCGCCATTTCCTTCCCAGCAACAGGTGACCCAACCCCGGGACTAGCCAGGCCGCGACGCATAGCCGCACTAAAGTGACGATGGATGGGTGACTGGCGGCAGCCTTGGTCTTGGCGATACCAGGTTCTTCCTCGATAACTTTTCCAGCCATAGTTCTGTACCCAGCGCCGCACGCGGAACCGAAAAGCTTCGGAGCGTAGGGGCAGCCCGCGTGCTTGCCCACCGCAGGGCGCCCACAAGGGGCGCCCGAGACTGAGGCATCACTGGGGCGCAATTTCCTTCTTAGCGAAGTTAACACACCTCAGTATGCTGGGGCAAGGATGGGCACAATGGCCCGTTGAATTTCACCTGTCACCCGCGCCCCCGATTCCTCGACGAACACATTCACCTCACTGCGCACGCCGAACTCCGGGAGGTAAATTCCCGGCTCGATCGAGAAGCAGATTCGGGGAATTATCTTGCGCGTGTCGCGCGTCTCGAAGTTATCGATGTTCGCCCCGTTGCCGTGCACGTCTTCGCCGATGGAGTGACCGGTCCGATGAACGAAGTATCGCCCGTATCCCCGGCGGGTGATACTCCCGCGGGCCACGTCATCCACTTCATATCCGTGAATCGTCCGCCCACTCTCCATTGCGGCCTGAACAAAGTCCACTGCGGCATCCCGCGCTTCCCGCACCGCCTCGAAAACCTCTGTGTAGCCGCGCGCAACCTCCATACCCACGAAGCCTGTCCACGTGATGTCGAAATAAACCGCGCCAGGCTTGTTCATTTTTCCCCAGACATCCAGCAGAACGAAATCATTGACACCAATGGGCAACGAACCATCACTCCTCGGCATGTAATGGGGATTGGCAGTGTTTCTGTTGACCGCCGCCACAGGCCCCTCATCCGTGACCACACCAGCCGCATCAAAGACGCGCCGCATTTCTTGCTGGACGTCGTACTCCCTGATTCCCTTTCCCGCGCGCACGGCATCCCGGATGGCGGCGAAACCCGCCCGGACGGCAGCGTGCACCACCTTGCCTGCCTCCAGGTGCGACGCCAGTGCATCCTCCGACCATCGCGCCTCAAACAACTGGACCAAGTCTGCCGAAGAAACAACTTCCACGCCGAGACTCTTCACCAGCTCAATCGTCCCGGCATCCACCAGACCCACATAAGGAATTTCGTTTAGGGCCGAATACTGCATCGCGATACGGCTCTTGCCTTCCAGAATCTTCTTCAGACCCTCGTGTTGTTCCTTCCAGGAGGAGTACTCGAGCTCTCGCCCAGGCAAGCCTGCCAGGTTCTGTCTCTCCACCCGATGAATGAGCTTGCTCGGATCTCCCTCGGCGGGAATCAGGTAATACCACCGCCGCGTACACATGGGCGGACTGATCTTCAGTACCCGGTAGGCAATGGGGTCACGGTGATGGTGGTCGTAAAACAACCAGCCATCAAGCCCGTTTTCCCGAAGCGTCGATTGAATCAGGTCGAATTCCATTTTTCCTCGCTTGAGTTGTCAGTAGTCTGTGGTCTGTAGTCCGTTGTCAGTGGTCAGTGGTCCGTTGTCCATGGTGGGTTGTTGCGGACCCCCGGTGCGCTCGACCCTGACACCTGAAACCTGTTTCTTGGCTCGTCACTTGTCACTCGTCACTCGTTACTGTTCTTTGAAAAATGGGCGCCACTGTTCCGCGCGGGGCGGGGCGGTGAGCAAGCTCACACCGATCAGGCATGACAGCGAAGCCGCCAGTGCAGGAAAAATCATGGGAGCGTGCGCATCTAACCCGAACACTTTCCACAGCACCGCCGTAACCGTACCCGCGACAATCGAGCTGAGCCCCCCGCCGGTGGTTGTACGCTTCCAAAAGAAAGCGGCCACGATGGCCGGCGTTAGCCCCGCGCCATATACGTCGTAAGCATAAACAGCCGTGGCCAGAACCGAGGGCTGGAAGCTTTGCGCCAGAGCGATGACCCCAAGGACGACCACGGTGATCCGTGAGGTTAGAAGCAAGGTGCGGTCGCTTGCACTCTTGGAAAACAAGCGTTGGAAAACGTCATGAACCACGTTCGTGGCCGGCGAGAACAGGTAGTTGTTTCCCGTTGAGAGCACCTTGGCAAACACCGCGCCCAGAAAAATGGCGCCCACCAGCGGCGCCACACCATGGCGCGCCGCGTAGGGCACGATCCCCCAGGCCGGAAGCGCGCCCGACTCAATTTCATGGTGGAACAGCACTCCCCCCACCATGGCCAGCAGCACGATAACCGTTTCCAGGAACAACGTCCCAACGATCCAGCCCACTACTGAAAGCCGGGCGTCCCGCTCGCTGCGGGCAGAAAAGAACTTCTGGTAGGAGCTCTGATTTCCCACCATCAGCGTGAAAGTAGGAAAGAAGTAGCCAAGCACTTCACTCCACCCCATTCCACCTCTAAACGTGAAGTGACTCGAAGGCAATGCAGCGTGCATTGCGGTCCACCCGCCGACGCGCAGAAGCATCGCCGGCAAGGCAACGATGCAGCCAGCCGTAACGACGAGCCCAATCGCCACGTCCGTGTAAGCGACCGACGACATTCCCGCCAGTGCTGTAAACAGGATAACGAACCCTGCCAGGATGAACGTCCCCGTCCTCTCGCTGACTCCGAAGGCGAGGTTTAGAATTCGCCCGCCCCCCCGGAACTGGTAGCTAACGATGGCCGTGTAGGAAACGATGATGCAGAGTGTGCCAAAGACGCGTGCAATCACACTGTACCTGACCTCTAATAGATCAGGGACAGTGTACTGCGCGAACGCCCGCGCGCGCCCGGCAATGAAATAGATCACCAGCAAACCCGCCCAACCACCCGCCGGCAACCATAAAGATGCCAGGCCCCTGCGATAAGCGAACTCCGCACCGCCAAAAAGGCTTCCAGCTCCTATCCACGAACACAAGAGGGTGAAAACCAACACCGCTGCCGAGAGTCTGCGGTCCGCCACCATGAAACCTGCATGCGTCTTGAGCTTCACCATGCGCGTCACGCTAACCGTGAGCAGCACAAGAACGATCAGGATAAGGACCGTGGCGTAGATCATGGGTGTGTCCGTTCTCAGTTCTCAGTTATCAGTTATCAGTAGTCAGTTGTCAGTTTTCAGTTGTCCGTGGCTCGTTGATAACTCTCTGTCGTTGTCGGCCGTGAGTGGGCCGATGGCAGCAACCTCGGCCTCGCATTGGGGCGCCACTCTGCCACCCTTGTGGATATGCAAGGCGCCATTGAGCTGCCGGAAGATGCCGGCGAAGAACCCCCCCGCGAACCTGGCGCGCGTTTCACTCCGGATGCTCCGTGCGGCCTCGTAGGAGGTCTATGGCGTGGGGTAGAAGCTCGATTATGCTCTCGAGCGACTCGCAGGCGCCGCGTGGGCTGCCTGGCAAGTTAACGATAAGCTTATCTTTCCTTGCTCCCACAATCCCCCGGGAGAGCGCCGCCAGAGGAGTTTTCTTTACCCCTTCGGCGCGCATCAATTGGGCAAGACCCGGGATCTCCTTATCGACGACCGCGCGAGTGGCCTCCGGGGTGACGTCGCGCGGTCCAAGTCCAGTGCCTCCGGAGGTGAAAACGGCATCACAATCATCACCATTGGTCCAGGCCCGGAGCGTGCCCCGAATGCGGCCCGCATCGTCAGGCAAGACCTCTAGCGCTTTAACCACCCAGCCGTGCTTTTCCAGCAACTCGCGAATTACCGGGCCCGAGCGGTCCGCCCGCCCGCCGGCCGCTGCAGCATCACTCAGGACGAGAATTCTTGCGCGAAGAGGAAACGACACGAAAGCTGTCAGCCGTCAGCTTTCAGCTATCAGCAAGAACAACACACTTTTCTGCTGAGTGCTGACGCCGACAGGCTGAGGGCATCCTCCTGACTGAAACTGTCAGCCATCTGCTGGAAGCTGTTTGCTGATAGCTGACGGCTGAGAGCTGATAGCTACTTGGCGCGGTAGGCACCGCTCTTCCCCCCGCTCTTTTCCAGCAGCTTGACGTTTGTGATCTCGATCCCCCGGTCGATGGCCTTGCACATATCATAAACCGTGAGCGCAGCGACGGTCACCGCCGTGAGCGCTTCCATCTCGACCCCGGTCGCTCCAGTTGAGCGCACCGTCGAAGAAAGCACTACGCCATTCTTGCAAAAACCCGCCTGCACATCAATATGGCTCAACAAGAGCGGGTGGCAAAGCGGGATCAGTTCCGCAGTCCGCTTTGCGGCGGCGATGCCGGCAATACGCGCGATTTCAAGCGGGTTCCCCTTGGGATTTCGTTTCGCAGCGCGAAGAGCATGGGCACTCATTTTCACCAGCGCGCTCGCGCAAGCTTGCCGCACCGTAGCGGGTTTGGCAGAAACATCCACCATGCGGATGCGACCTGCTGAATCGTAATGCGTAAGACTATTCCGCATACTGTCCACCCCCGCAAGGAGTCAGAAGTCAGGAGTCAGAAGTCAGAATCCAGGGCCGTCGGGTCTGGTTTGCCCGCGAAATCTGAAACGAGGAAGCGGCTTCTCTGTATCCTGACTCCTGACTTCTGCTTCTCACTCGTCACTGCCCTTTCGGCATGACGTCAACCCAATCGCCCGCCGCCAATTGAGTCTGGTCGGGATGAATCACCAGAAAACAATTGGCAGCGGCAATGCCAACCAGATCTCCAGAGCTCTGCCAGCCAACGAGTTCCACAACCGGATCGCCGTTCTGAACCCAAACTCGCGCGGGCATAAACATGGTCAGGCCGGTCTTTTGGCGGCAGGGCTTGGCCAGGCGGGCGCGAAGAAAAACCGGAGGCTCGAAAGCCGCCCCACCCAACATGGCGAGAGCCGGGCGGACAAATAACTCAAAGGTAACGAAAGTGGAGACCGGATTACCCGGAAGACCAAAGAAAAATAGGCCGCGCACCCGGCCAAAGACCAATGGCTTGCCGGGACGGATTGCTGTTCCCTGGAAGAAAAACTCCGCCCCCATCTCGGCCAGGACTTCTTCCACCAGATCATACTTACCCATCGACACCCCGCCGCTCAAAAGGAGCAAGTCTGAATCCAGCCCGTGTTCGATCATCTCCCGAAGGACGTCCTTGCGGTCGGGAGCTATGGCAAGCTGTACGGGCACGCCACCCGCGGCATCGACTTGGGCGGCCAGGGCCATGGCGTTGCTATTCCGAATCTGAAACCATTGCGGGCGCTGCTCGACAGGCACCACTTCATCGCCCGTAGGCAAAATAGCCACGCTGGGCTGCCGGTAAACCGCGACAGTTGCCTTCCCTACCGCGGCCAGCAACCCTATCTCAGCCGCCTGGAGCCGCCTTCCGCGCGGCAGAACGCGCGCGCCCAGTGCGGCTTCACTACCCTGAAGTACGATATTTTCCCATCGCCGAACGCTGCGCTCGATTTCGATATCATCGCCCAAGGACCGCGTGTGCTCGACCATCACCACGGCATCCGCGCCAACCGGCAAAGGAGCGCCAGTCATGATTGACACGCACTGGCCGGGATTCACCTCCCCTTCAAAAGATCGTCCGGCAGGCACTTCGCCCACGCACCGAAGAACAGCAGGCAGCGCAGTCAAGTCAGCAGCACGCAAGGCATAACCATCGCGAATTGCCCTGTGAAAAGGGGGCAGATCGCGGTCCGCCGACACATCTTCTGCCAAAACTCGTCCTCGGGCCAGGTCCAAGGGCACAGTTTCCATTGGAGGCATGGGATTTGCCCGGCCGATTCTTTCCTGGACAATTGACAGGGCCTGTTCGTAAGTAACTACCATTGCCGATGCTTCAGAAAATGGAGGTTTTGAAACGGCTTTCGCCAAGCCAGAGAACCTGATCACGCTCCGGCCCCGTCGAAACCATCGCGATCTCGACGCCCACATGGCTGGAAAGGAACCGCAAATAGTCCTTGGCCTTCTGCGGGAGCTTGGAGAAGTCCTTTAGGCCAAAGGTGGGCTGCTGCCAACCCGGCAAGATGCGATAGTGGACTTGCACCCCATCCAAGATGTCAACGTCAGGCGGGAAGTCCATGAATTGCTTGCCCTGGTACTCGTATTCCAAGCCCACCGGAATCTCGGAAAGGTTATCCAGGATGTCGAGCTTCGTGATGATGAGCGCGTCGAGATGGTTCAGGCGGGCGCTATAGCGGGCCGCCGGCACATCAAACCAACCGCAGCGGCGCGGCCGCCCGGTGACCGCGCCATACTCTCCCCCGCGTTCTCGAATCTTTTCACCCTCGGGGCCCTTGGCCTCGGTGGGAAAGGGGCCGCTCCCTACGCGTGTGGCATAAGCTTTCGAAACGCCCACTACAGACTGGATGCGGGTTGGCCCCACACCTGCGCCTGTGCAAGCGCCACCCGCTGAGGCGCTGGAGGAGGTCACGAAAGGATAGGTTCCGTGGTCCAAGTCCAGCAGCGTTCCTTGCGCACCTTCGAAGAGCACTCGCTTCCCCCGGTCCATCTCGGCATTCAAATAGGCGGAGACGTCAGCAAGAAACGGCACGATCTGCGGGGCGACTTCCAGGCACTGGTCAGCTAGGGCCACCGGGTCAAGGGCGGCGCCCCCAAACAACGCCGAGGCAATGCGATTCTTCTCCGCAACTACTTCGCTGCACCGGCGGCGGAACAATTCCGGGTGGCGAAGATCGCCTGCCCGGAGCCCACGGCGACCGGCTTTGTCCTCATAAGAGGGACCGATCCCTTTAGCCGTAGTGCCGATTTTTCCTACCCCTCGCGCCTCTTCCGCGGCCACCTCGTGAGCTCGGTGGTAAGGCAGAATCAGGTGCGCGCGATCGCTGATGAGCAGGCGCCCATTCACTTGCACACCGTTTCTCTCCACGGCTTCGATCTCGCGTAACAAGGCTTCCGGGTCAACCACAACGCCGTTTCCGATGACCGCGGTCTTATCAGGCCGCACGATGCCCGTCGGGAGAAGCTGGAGAATAAATTTCTTACCGCTGACGTAAACGGTGTGGCCGGCGTTGGCGCCTCCCTGGTAACGTGCCACGATGTCGAAGTGCTCCGCCAAAGTATCGACGACCTTACCCTTGCCTTCGTCGCCCCATTGGGCGCCCACGACAACCACATTTGCTGGCATATAGATCCTGTCCACTTTTGGTGTGCGGTAGCTTGCTGCCGCGTTCGTGTCTCGAGCTTGGTCGAGGTCCTGCCGGAAGCAAGCTCCCGTCAAAGAAAGCGGCAGCCCGTCAGTTGACGGGCCGCACTCCAAAGCAGTGACCCGAGCGCCTAATCCTTCACCCACAGGCTGGAGTAACTTCGTCTTATCTTCGGAGAACCTGCTATGCGGAATCCCAGGCTTTGCGACGTCGCCAACGTACCTCCAAATGCTTCTCTGGAGACGTGACCTGCGGGTTCGGAAAACAAGAGCAACCCACCTTTTCTTAGTGACCTTTGGATTTCAGAGAGAAATCGCTTTGCATCCGGAACCTCATGAACAACTGCAAATACCAATGCAAAATCGACCTTTTGCGCCAAATCATCAATGCAAAGGGATGTGGGCGTACAGACGCGCAATTCAATTCTATCGATCAATCCTGCCCTGATTGCACGTTTCTTGACTGCCCTAATCATCTTCTCTTGCAGATCAACACAAACGACATGGCCGGACATCCCAACCAGGCGCGCCATCGGCAAAGTAAAGAACCCCATGCCACTTCCAACCTCCAGCACCGTCATCCCCTCATGGACGTATGGCGCCAGAACGTTCTCAGGGCTGTAGAGGAGCTTCCTGAGTGGGTTCACTAACAGGTACCCTAGCCACCACGGGCAGACTCTTTCGCTCATGATTGTTTCCGGGAAATGAAAACCCTCTCGAAAACTCGCCCCGCAGGCATCCTGGAAGATCAGAGGTGCTTATCGAGCAGCTTGCTGATGGCCTCTTTGGAAGCGGCCCCTGCGATCTGCTCCTGGATTTGGCCGCCTTTGAAAAGAAGAAGGGTGGGAACGCCCCGGATTTTGTAATTGCTGGTGAGCGTGAGGTTTTCGTCCACATTGAGTTTTCCAACTTTGGCACGGCCGGCATACGCCTCTGCAATTGCATCGACAGCAGGCGCCATCATCCGGCAGGGTGCGCACCACGTTGCCCAGAAATCGACTAGAACCGGCTTGTCGGATTTCAAGACTTCTTCCTCAAAGTTCTGCTCAGAAAATTCCAAAGTATGACCGCCCTCCATCGTTTCAAAACCTCCACAGATGAGTAATCCCAAACCAGCTATCCGTTCGAGGTCTCAGCCTCGGATTCAGGAGTGGCCTTTCGCTTCTGCAATGCTTGATAGATCTCCAAATACTGCTTTGCCGACTTTCCCCACGAGAAGTCTTCTTGCATTCCGTTGTAAACCAGTTGCTGCCATACGTCGGGCTGGTGATAGGCTGCGATAGCTTGCTCGATGGCGAGGAGCAACGCCGCGCCACTGTACTCACTGAACTTAAAGCCTGTGCCCGACTGGCCGTCAAAAGCTTCGATCGTATCATCCAGACCACCCGTGGCCCTGACGATGGGCACCGTCCCATATTTCAGGCTATAAATCTGGTTCAGCCCACAGGGCTCGTAACGCGAGGGCATCAAGAACATGTCTGACCCTGCTTCGATCTGGTGCGCCAGCGTGTTGTCGTAAGCGACAGCCACCAGGAACTTGTCCGGATACGTGGCTGCCATGGACCGGAAAAGTTCTTCGTAAGCAGGGTCGCCCGTTCCCAGCGCGACAACGTAAAGGTCCAAGGCTGCAAGCTGCTCCGCGATTTCCGCGATGAGGTCGAAGCCTTTTTGAGGCGCAAAACGCGAAACGATGCCAACGACCGGCCGGTCGAGCACCGGCCGTCTCACTCCCATTCTTTCCAGCAGAGTCTTTTTACACGCTATCTTTCCCGTCATATCCTTCGCACTGTACCTGGCCGGGATCAGCTTATCTGCGGCCGGATTCCAGGCGTTGTAGTCCACGCCGTTCAGAATACCCCGGAGACGGTCCCTACGCGACCGCAAGACTCCCTCCAGGCCACAGCCGAACTCCGGCGTTTGGACCTCCTCTGCATACTTCCGACTGACCGTGGTGATGAAGTCAGAAAAGACAATTCCCCCTTTCAAGAGGTTGACCTTTCCGTAATATTCCAGCAAGTCCACCGTGAATAAACCTGCGTGCAAAGAAATCTGTGGCAGGATATGCGGCGGGAAAAGCCCCTGGTATCCCATGTTATGGATGGTGAAGACCACGGAAGTGTTGCAGAAGAATTCGTCGTCCTGGTAGAGACTGCGCAAATAGATGGGAACCAGCGCCGTCTGCCAGTCGTGGCAGTGGATGATATCCGGCGGGGTCGCCGACCGCTTGATCAGTTCCAGCGCAGCGAAACCGAACGCTGCAAAACGCATGGAATTGTCAGGATAATCCTCACCCGCCTCCTGGTACAGTCCTGCGCGGTCGAAGAAAAACGGGCATTCGACCAAGAACGTGCGGACCTTACTCGCCACACCAGCGTTCTGAATGGAGGCAAACTTGAAACCGGCACTCAGCGGGATGGTCAGGCTTTGCATCTCGGCCTCAGGCTTGCCAGGCTTGGTCATCCGGTAGCGTGGCAGGACAACCTCGAGTTTATGACCCAACTTTGCCAGAGCTCTTGGCAATGCCCCCACTACGTCTGCTAGTCCGCCGGTCTTCGAGAAGGGCACACCTTCAGAAGCTACAAAGACGATACGCACCAGGTTACCTCGTTTGATGGCTTGAAGATTCCAGGTCTTGCCGTGCCTCCCTAAGCTACGTTAGAGGATGCTCACCAACCTTGTCAAGCGCTCCAAAACCCGCTGCCAATGCCCGGGCCTTCCTAACTGCTCCGGTATTGCGCTAAGATGGCGTGTCCCAGGCGGAATGGGGCAGACTCGTTCCACCCATCGAGTGGCAATTCCAGGGCCGATCCCGTGCGCAGCCACAGACTTGTCTGCGGTCTTCTCTGGCCCGAACCTGAGGGAGGAATAATGGAATCATCACCTAGAGAAGGACTTTACGCCTTCAAACCCCGGCACTCATTTTTTGTGGGCATTGATTCGGATGGTTGCGTTTTCGACAGCATGGAAATCAAGCACAAAGAGTGCTTCATCCCCAACATCATCAAGTACTGGAAACTTCAAGCTATCTCGAAATACGCGCGTGCCGCGGCCGAGTTCGTCAACCTCTATTCAAAGTGGCGGGGCATCAACCGCTTCCCTGCCCTGACTAAGACCTTCGAACTGCTACGCGACTGGCCCGAGGCGATGCGGCGTGTCGCACCCATTCCTGATGTCGCCAGTCTTCAGGCCTGGATCAATTCCGGCGCGACGCTCGGAAACCCTGCACTTGAAGCGGAGGTTGCCAAAACTGGCGACCCGGTGCTGAGGCAGGCCCTGGAATGGAGCAAGGCCGTCAACCGCTCGATCGCCGATCTGGTCGAGGGAGTGCCACCCTTCCCCTGGTTTCGCGAGTGCGCGGAGAAACTTGCGCGGCAAGCTGACGTGATCTGCGTTTCAGCCACCCCTGGCGAAGCGCTGGAGCGCGAATGGCAGGAGCACGACATCGCAAAGTACGCTGCCGTCATCGCGGGCCAGGAAATGGGCAGCAAGAAAGAACACCTGAAGATTGCCGCGGGAGGAAAGTACCCGAAGGATTGCACCCTCATGATGGGCGACGCGCCAGGCGACCTGGCTGCCGCGCGCGCCAATGGCACCCTGTTCTTCCCCATCAACCCTGGGCACGAAGAGCAGTCCTGGGAGAGGTTCAATCACGAGGGCATCGACCGGTTTTTCAATCACACCTTCGCGGGCGGCTACGAAGCCTCGCTGATCGATGAGTTCGAAAAGCTGCTCCCCGAAAAGCTACCCTGGAAGTGAAGGCCGAAAGGCAGGGGCTGGGGGCTAGGAACTGAGTGCTAGGGGTTAAAAGTCAGCGCGAAGGATAGCCTCGCCCCGCCGGTAGATCTCACGAGCGTAATCAGTCCAGCGGCCCTGGCCCCAATAACGAAAATCACTTGATTGGAGTAGGAGGTTGTGCAGCAACGCATTCCGGTAGCAGTGCTGTCTGGTGATGCTTCCTCCCGACCGAGAGGTTCCTGGAGCGGCCAGGCGACCTTCGGACTCTGCCTTCAGTAATGGATCGACCTTTTCATGAAACAGCGCGCTGAGTCGGTTCATGGGATTCAGGACGCCGTCATATCCTTTGACCCAACTCCTGTCATTGGTCCACGAGGCGCCGTCCAGGCGGAAATTCGCGTCCAGATGTTTCACCTCCTCAATAGCTTTGGCCAGGGCTCGGGGTTCGACTCTGCCGGAAGGAATTCTCTCCCAGATGCGGTGTTGGCCGATGGGCTGGCAAGGAGAGTAATCCTCAGGCTTACAACCGGCCGCTTCAATGAGTTCAAGGTATTCCGTGCCTGTGAGTCCCACGACTCTGGAAGTCCCGCCACCTTGCTGGGCCATCTCATGCCAAGCCCTATGGAAGGCTCCCGGGAATTCGTTCATCATGACGCCACCGTTTTCTCCATCGCCGATCTGTGTCACTAACGGCGGCACTGAAACCTTTCCCAAGTTCTGACGGGCGAGAGTCTTCGCCTCGTAAAGCGGTTGCATTTGCGCGACCAGCTTGGTGTCCGATCCCTGGGTCTTGATCAATGCCGTGATGCTGAGTGTTTCGCCCTTGGAGTTGCGTGCCACCAGGAGATGAGGCAAATGCTTGTAGGCAAGGCCTTGTCCGGAGGGAGTCTCAACCGAATGCTCCTGGACCAAGAGCCAGCGATATCCGCACTCCCGCAGCGCCTTGACGTACTCAAAGAGGGTGTCCGGGTGCCGGGGGAGATCCATTTCGGGCGGAGAGAATCCCTTCACCCGGGCCAAAGCATCCCAGCCAAAGATAGCCGCGAAGTGGTGCTGCCAAGCCTGCATGTGAAGCTTGATATCGGGAATGGGAGTGGAAGAAACCACGGAATGGCTCCACATTGCCCCAAGCCACTCCACGTAAGGCTGGTAAGCAGGATCACAGGTAATGCGTCTGAGATTCTCCAAGATGTCTCCTCGCCCCATTTGCCGCAGCCCCCAGAGGAGGTTGCCTGAATAGTCCAACATCACGCGGGGGTTGCAGCCCTGTGCGACGAGTTCCGGAATCATATCTGCCATGCGGGTGTAGCAATGGGCGAAGGGTCCGGCGTCATGATTGTCTCCCTCGTTGGGGTGCTCAAACATGTATTGCAGGTTGCCGATCAGCTCCCCTTGGAATCCGGCGGGGATGGTAGGCTGGTGCATGTGTAACGCAATCGAAAAAGCCGCAGAGACTTGGTCCAACCGGGTATTGGTAATGGGTAGAAAAACAGATTCGTGGCGCTGAACCACCGCCCGAACCTCTTCTTCCCAGCCAGAAATACAAGGCACTCCATCAAACAGTTCAGACAATTGAGGCAATCTGGTCAATTCGGTCGCGAGCCGCATGCGTTTCACTCCTGGATAACAAATCCTGTTTTTTTCTGTTTCCCCGCCCTCCATCATAACCTGTTCAGGGCCTTCCTTCCAACCGTCAGTTTACCTCTCCTACTGGTCGTCATGCCACGCCAGCGTGAGATCGCCAATCCAGTCAACCCGGACTGCGCACTTCTTTGGTGGCAAAGACCTTCCGCCTGAGGGGGCTATCCAGCAGAAAAGGGGCCGAGGGGTGGAATGGAAATCTCTAGGTTTAGGAAATCCGCTTCAAACCTTCTTGTGTTGAAATACATCTAACACTATGAGAACACGGGCCTCCGGAAGGTTAATCGTCGAGAGCACACGATAGAAAGCTCCGTTCGATAACAGAAGTCAAACACCAGGGCAGCAGCGGGAACAACATAATTGTGAGGCTTTCAAGGGACTGGCCGCACATCTGGGCCGCAGGGAAGTGGTGACGGGCCGGGAAGGTGTGGGATCCATCTGCGAGCCTACTGGCTCGGAAACCTGACGTCCATTTTGCCCAGGAGAAATACGGGAATTCAAATCAAGGGAGAATGACGCCGATGCGAATCGCAATGCTAGTTTGGGAGTCTCTTCATTCCATCCCCGTCGGAGGTGTCGCCGCCCATGTCACCGAATTGGCGGCGGCGCTCGAACGCAAAGGAAACGAAGTCCATGTCTTCACGCGGATGGGTCCGGGCCAATCACATTATCAGCTCATTCACGGTGTCCATTATCACCGCTGCCCCTTCCAGTTGCATTCGGATTTCGTCGAAGAAGTCAATAACATGTGCCGCTCGTTCGTGCATTACGTCTTCGCCACCGAGGACTTCATCGGTCCCTTCGACATCGTACATGCCCACGATTGGTTGGCGGCCAACGCGATGATCTGGATCAAGCAAGCCCGTGGCCGAAAATCCGTTCTCACGGTGCACTCAACCGAGTACGGGCGCTGCGGCAACTGCTTCTATGCCGGCCGTTGCGCGCGCATTCGCCACCAGGAGCGCGCGGGAACCTATTGGGCGGATCGGGTGATTGCCGTCTCCCAATCCCTAAAACATGAAATTACGTGGATGTACCAAGTTCCTGAGTGGAAAGTCACACCGATCTACAACGGCGTCAATCTTCACCATTTCGAAGGCTGGCTTGATCCGGGGAGGGTGAAAGCAGGATATGGAATCGGTCCCATGGACCCGGTCGTCCTGTTTGTAGGGCGGATGGTGCATCAGAAGGGCCCCGACCTCCTCATGGAAGCCATTCCCGGCCTGCTGCGCTATTATCCGAGTGTGAAATTCATCTTTGCCGGCGACGGTGAGCTGCGTCGATCTCTTGAACATCGCGCGTGGCAGCTTGGAGTGGCACACGCGACGCGGTTCCTCGGTTTCAAAAACGGGCATGAACTGCCCGAGCTCTATAAGACATGCGATGTGCTGTGCGTGCCGAGCCGCAACGAGCCTTTTGGAATTGTGGTGTTAGAGGCCTGGAGTGCCGGCAAGCCGGTCGTCGCAACGGTGAACGGGGGCCCAAATGAATACGTCTGGCACGCTGTCAATGGCCTCAAGATCCATCCCAATCCCAATTCCGTCGGGTGGGGCTTAGGGACGCTGTTTACAGACTTCGAATGGGCTCGCTGGATGGGCCGCAATGGAAGGATGGCTGTCGAAGCCGCCTTCACCTGGAACCGGATTGCAGGCCAAACCTTGCACGTGTACTATCATTAGCCGCGACGAACATAGGGTAGGGTGACGAGCCAATAACCGAGGCGGTGACGGCAAAAGGAGATATGAGGAGTGCCCGCTCTGTACCATCTCCTGGGTCTGCATATGCGTCAACCGCAGACAGAGGCTTTTGTCATTTAGGAAGAAGGGAGCTATGCTGTATGAAATGTTGGTTCTGTGAGCAGGAGGCAAGATGAACCTGCGCAGCGTGCGGTAGGGGTCTTTGCCATCAGCACGCGCACATTCACGACGTGTTTACGCTTGCGAAATCCGATACGAGTTCGGGCTACAGCAGTTATTATAACGTGTATGGCGCGCTCAAGTGCTCGGACTGCCGACTGGAATGGAAGTCATTCCAGCCCGGACGGTAGGTGCAACGGGTGTCCGGTTTGGCTGGAGTGAGGGAATGCATGGTAATCTCTCGAATGCGCGTCAAGACAGGCTAGCGAGCGAAGAGTGAACCAACGAGATCCGACCGAGTCCAAGAGGGGCGGCCGCCGCTGGTTGCCCAAACCGAGCTCCGGCAAAAGGAAGCTAGTCAGGGGGCAGAAAGTTGAGATTTCCAAAGTGTTCCCCGGGCTTCCGATAGAGCCAAGCGAGTTCCCGCACTTCTATGAGCATACGCGGGTGGTGCTCCTCCCCGTTAACCCCTACCTTGTCCATGTCTACTGGGAGGTGGCGCCAGACGACCTGAAGGAGATCAAGAAACTTCTCAGCCGACCTGTTCTGCGAGCCCAGCCTGTGCTGAGGTTCTCCGATATCACGTGTATCATTTTTGACGGCACGAATGCGCACAGCCAGTTCGACGTTGCCATCGACCTTGGCGCGGGAAACTGGTATGTACACCTATGGGGTCCCGAGAAGTCCTACTGTGTCGAGCTGGGCTTGCGGACCGATGATGGCCAATTCCATCCCATGGCGCGGTCCAATATCGCCCAGACCCCTCGCGCCTGGCCTTCGGGTAAGGTGGAAGAGACCTATATGCTTGTTGAGGGAGACTACCACCGAGTCAAGGGTGTCCCACCGCCCGTCGGGCACGTTCCGGGGCCAGTGAGAATGCGACGAGAATCGTCGGGCGCAGCCGAGTCCGCCGAGATTGCGCACCCACCTACTGAGCCATACAGTCTACAGGATTGGCGCCAGTCTGTTTCTGAGCCCGAACAATGGCGGGTCAGAAACTCCGAATCCGAGCTAAATGATGACACGGATCTCACCGCAATGAACGAAAGGAGCTTCCTTTTCGGCATGTCCTCGGGAAAGATGGCGTCCAGGAAGGAGAATACGGGTCCCAGTGACCGTTGAAGATTGAAAAGGGATCACTGACCGCGAGCGGCCGCTTATTCTCAGAGCAAGAAAAATGGAAAAGGGCTATCTGGCAATTGTCTTTCACGCGCACCTTCCCTTTGTACGACATCCTGAGCATGAGGATTCGCTTGAGGAGCACTGGCTCTACGAGGCCATCACGGAAGTCTATATTCCCTTGCTCCTCGTTTTGGAGGGTCTCCTCGAAGATGCCATCGACTTTCGCTTGACATTCTCGCTCACCCCGCCACTCGTCTCGATGCTCTTGGACCCCTTTTTGCAATCGCGATACCTGAGAAGGATCGAGCGTCTCATAGAGCTCGCGGAGAAGGAGATCGCCCGAACAGGCTCACAACCCGAGTTCTACCGCTTGGCCTGCATGTATCATCAGCGGTTCACCGCAGTGCGAGAGGCATTCCTCGACCGTTATGAGCGCAACTTGGTCCAGGCTTTCCGGAAGCTTCAGGAGTTAGGGAAAATTGAAATCCTCGCCAGCTCGGCCACCCATGCATATCTCCCTCTGCTGTCGGTAAACCCCGCCGCGGTCCGAGCGCAAGCCCGAATCGGAATCGAGCATTATGAGAAGGTATTCGGTCGAAGGCCGAGGGGCTTCTGGTTGCCCGAATGTGGTTTTTGTCCCGGCGTCGATCGAATGCTTCGTGAGCAGCTCATCCGCTTCACGATCTTGGAGACGCACGGGATCACCCGCGCCGAACCGCGACCCCGATATGGCGTCCTTGCGCCCCTCAGTTGCCCATCGGGCGTTGCAGCTTTTGGACGCGACCCCGATTCATCAAAGCAGGTTTGGAGCTCCGTGGAAGGGTACCCGGGAGACCACGACTACCGCGAGTTTTACCGGGATATCGCGTATGACCTCGATGATGATTACCTCAAGCCGTACGTTCATCAAGACGGCATCAGGTTCGACACCGGCATCAAGTACTATCGCGTTACCGGAAAAACCGATCACAAAGAAGCTTACGTTCCAGAGTGGGCAGAAAGAAAAGCCGAGATCCACGCCGCCAACTTTATGTTCAACCGGGAGAAACAGATCGAGTATCTGACCTCGATCATGGATCGGAAGCCCGTCATCGTCGCACCTTACGATGCCGAATTGTTCGGTCACTGGTGGTATGAGGGACCAGCCTGGCTCAATTACCTGGCCCGCAAGATTGCTCAGAAACAAGAGGCGATCCGCCTCGTTACGCTTTCCGAGTATCTGGAGGAATACCCGGTGAATCAGGTAGCCATGCCGGCCATGTCGAGTTGGGGATATAAGGGTTTCAACGATGTCTGGCTTAATCGCAGCAACGACTGGATCTATCCCCAGCTTCACAAAGCGGCGGACTTGATGGAAAGGTTGGCCGAGAGCCATCCTCGGGCCGAAGGCCTGGCCTTGCGGGCGCTCAATCAGGCCGGGAGAGAGCTCGTGTTGGCGCAGGCGAGTGATTGGGCATTCATGATTAGCTCGGGGACAACTGTTGAGTACGCCACCAATCGAACCAAGACGCACCTCGTCCGCTTGAACCGTCTCGTGCGCCAGATCCGAAGCGGCGCAATCGACGAGGCCGGACTCTCCGCTATCGAGAGCCAAGACAACATCTTCCCCTTCGACATCTATAACATGTTCCACAGTAAGCCGGACGGCCCATGGCATCGACCCGAGAATTAAGTGGGCTGCACGTTGTCGTTTTCCTGGAGACTCCGGCTCCCGCAAATACCCGAAACTCGGTTGGACGGTTGGGGACCCATTCACCGGGTCGCCGGAATCCTTTCTCTCAAAACTCAGTATCCTGAAAGTAGGCGTTGGAGATGTATTGCGACACCATCCTCTGGGTGTTGAAGAACGAACCATTGATGGCAATTGCGGAACGCATGACCGCGGCGTAGGCTTTTGGCCGGCCATAAAACATGGGGAGAATGATCATTTCAAACTTGGCGTACAAGGAGGCGGCCTCGGCCTCCTCGTTGTCCATGGTCTCAGCACCATGGCCAATCGACCAGCCGGTAAGGCCCTCCAGACAACCCTCCACCCACCAGCCGTCCAGGATGCTGAAACTCGGAACGCCGTTGAGGGCGGCTTTCATGCCACTCGTGCCGGAGGCCTCCTGCGGGCGTTTGGGGGTGTTCAACCAAAGATCAACGCCGCTATGAAGCAAGGGCGCCCAGGTCCAGTCGTAGTTGGGCACATAAACGATCTTAATCGTATCTTTGAGGGACACGCTCGCCTGGAAGATCCGGCGGATCAGGTCTTTCCCTCCTCCGTCGTTTGGATGAGCCTTTCCACCGTAGATAACCTGGAAGGGGCCGACATTGCGGGCAATCCACTTCAATTGGTCGGGCTTCCAGAACAGAAGGTCCGCCCGCTTGTAGGTCGCTGCCCGCCGGGCAAATCCGATGGTCATAACCTTTTCATCGAATTGCACACCGGTGCGCTTGTGAACTTCGTCCAAAAGCGTGCGCTTGGCCTGCACGTGGGCGGCGCGTATCTCCTCGAGGGGAATGCCAATAGCATACCGGAGGTAGAGATTGTCCCGCCGCCACTCCGGCATGTGCCGGTCGTAAAGCTCGCGGAAAGGTGGCGTAGTCCAGGTAAGTCCGTGAACGCCGTTAGTGATGGCTCGGACCGAATAGCTCGGAAACATGTGGCGTGAAACTTCGCCATGCTGCATGGCCACGCCGTTCACATAGCGGGAACCTGCCAGGGCCAAGTAAGTCATATTCAGATGCCCCTCCAGGCAGACGTTCAAGGACTGAAGAGCGGCCGCTCGGTCTTCGCCCAACACCTGGCGGACCATGTCGATGTGAAACTGGTCATGGCCGGCGGGCACCGGCGTGTGGGTTGTAAACACGCACTTATGCCGAACCGCAATAAGGTCATCCGGCTTGGCTTCACGGACATTGCGGCCTGCCATATGCTGCTCCACCAAGGCCAGCACCAGCAAGGCAGCGTGCCCTTCATTCAGGTGATAACTGGAGATGTGGTGGTGCCCCAGCTTGGGGAGGATAGCTACGCCTCCCATCCCCAGCACTGCTTCCTGGCAAAGGCGATAGTGGAGGTCGCCGCCATAGAGGTGATCCGTCAAGGCTTGATCCCAAGAGGAGTTCTCAGGCAGGCCAGTATCGAGCAAATAAACCGGGACGACATCTCCTCCGATCCCTTCCACCAGAAAACGCCAGGCGCGCACCTTGACCTCTCGTCCTTCGATTCTTACGGACACCACGGGCTTCATCGGTTCCAGCTTCTCTTCGGGATTCCAGGTGGCCGGAGACTCCGTCTGGTTGCCCTGCTCGTCCAGGTGCTGCGCAAAATAACCCTTGCGATGAAGAAGACTCACCGCCACCATCCGGACACCCAGATCCGCGGCAGAGCGCAAAGTGTCGCCGGCAAGCACTCCCAGGCCACCGCTGTACGTCGGCATGGACGGATCAAGGGCTATTTCCATCGAGAAGTAGGCAACTCGCGAGGGTGTGGAAGGGGGAACCATGGGAACCTCACTCCGGCGTTTTGCCGACGCAATGCAATCTCGCAAATTCTACGCATTGCGCGGCTCGGGCGCTGAAATAGAACCGAACAGGAGCGCTTCCGCTCGGACCCGCAGGGCTGTCGCATTTCCTTACAGGTTGTCGAGAATCCTGTTTGCGCACGTGCCCCACGTCTCTCAACAAGCCCGCCGTCTAGAGTTATCGGCTCAAGACGAAGTTTGCGTTAAATCTGCTCAGCACTTCCGTCAACGGCGGCCTATGGCAGTGTCACTATCGTGCAAGGAGCTTAATGACGGCGCCCAGATTCGAACTTCAGCTCGGCGTTCCACCGCGGCGGGCCCGTTGCAGCGCCGACTGAATCATCAGGAACTCCCCGACGTTGTCGGTGGTGAGCATGCCAACCAGTTGGCCATCATGGACTACTGGCAAGGAGCGGCATTTGCAACCGTGGAGAACGGCAAGGGCGCTCTCCAGCATGTCGTGTGAGTCAACCGCCTTGACCTCACGCTTCATAGCCTCGCGGACATGGACGTCAGAACCCTGCTGAGCAATGGTGCGGAGTACATCTTCCCGAGTGAGTACACCCAGGACATGCTCGCCGAATACGACTGGAAAATCCTGTTGCCACCCGGCGAGAGTATGGTCAATGGCGGTCTGGAGCGTATCGTCCGGGTTGAGGGTGCGAAAGTCCGTAAGCATAGCCCGCTGCACCGGGATGCCCCCGAGGGAGGTGTGTACCTGAACCATCGCGGCCTCCTGCTCAGCGCCCATCCAAACGAACAAAGCAATGAAAAGAAGGAAAGGGTCGGTAAACAGGCCCACGAAACCAAAAACATAGGCGATGGCCTGGCCGATGCGCGAGGCAAGGACCGTGGCCCGTGTGTATTCCATGCGCGTGGCCAGAATGGCGCGCAGGACGCGCCCACCATCCATCGGGAATGCCGGAATAAGATTAAAAGCGAGCAACCAAAGGTTGACCACCATCAACCTGTCCAGGAAATTTCCTCCCAACCAATGGAAAGAGTGAACCTGGGGGGAAATTCCGGCGATAGAAGCCCCCACATACAATCCGCCCGCAATTACCGCATTCACGGCCGGCCCCGCAAGCGCCACCCAAAGTTCCTGGATGGGCACGTCCGGCATGCGCTCAAGGCGTGCCAACCCCCCGATGGGCAGCAAAGTAATATCGCGGGTACGAATTCCGAACTTGCGCGCAGCCAGTGCATGACCCAACTCGTGCAGCACGATGCAACCAAAGATGACCAGGATGAACAGAATGCCACCCAGCGAGCCCTCCAGCGTGCGCCCCTCATGCAAATAGAGACCAAGTATGAAAAGGATAAGCAGGATGAAAGTGGCATGTACGTACACGCCAATGCCGGCGATTGTTCCGATTCTCCAGGACCAGCGCATAATTCACTCTCCAGGTTCAGGCACGCACCGCGCCAGGGGCAGTGGCCAGTCTGATCAAGAGGCGCTTGACGCCACCACAAGCGAAGTTAACATTGCTCGCATGGCGCCTGCAAGACAAACAGATAGTCGTCTCGTGGGCAGGCACAGCACACCCACCGCAACATATCACAATATGCTTTGTCGGACTATGCGTCCAAATCGAGGGATACCAGGCAGATTAATCTCTGTTTTTGACATCTAATTGAAACGGACCGACGATCTGCTTCGTTCATACACAAGAGAGCAAACGCGTACGGTTCGATATGGAGGAAAACCGAAGGGAGGAGTGGTCGTGTACATTGATGACTCAGGGAATGGCAAGGCGAACTAGCAAGGAGAATGCGATGGATTACACGTACCAAGACATTGCGAAGATGATTGACCACTCTTTGCTGAATCCCAGCCTGACAGACAAGGAGCTCGAGCTGGGATGCCAACAGGGCGTGGATTACAACTGCGCCAGCGTCTGCATCATGCCGTATTACTTGAAGCAGTGTGCGGAGATTCTGCGCGGCAGCACGGTCAGGCCAAGCGCCACCATAGCCTTCCCACACGGCGGGCACACCACGGCAATCAAACTCGCGGAGGCGAAACAGGCCCTCGACGACGGCGGCGAGGAACTGGATATGGTTGTCAACATCAGCAAGGTTCTCAGCGGCGACTGGGATTACGTGCGCGGGGACCTCAAGGCGGTCATTGACCTCACCCACGATCGCGGCCAAAAAGTTAAGGTCATCTTTGAGAACTGCTACCTGAAGGACGAGCACAAGATCCGCCTCTGCGAAATCTGCGGCGAGTTACGGGCCGATTGGGTGAAAACCTCGACCGGCTATGGCAGCGGGGGCGCAACCCTCGAGGACCTGAAACTGATGAGGGCGCATTCACCTGCACACGTACAGGTGAAGGCGGCGGGCGGGGTGCGCGATCTCGACAAGCTGCTCGAGGTCCGCGCCCTTGGTGTCACACGCGTCGGCGCCAGCCGAACCGCCGCTATCCTCGAGGAATGCAAACGCCGGCTCGGGCTGTAAAGGACAGGCGTCAGGTTTCAGGTTTCAGGCGTCAGGGGCGCAGCAAGCGCGTCAAGGGGATCTTCAAACTACTTCTTTGCGGCGTCCTTCAGCCTCTTGCGTAAATCATCCAAAGCCTCTGGAGCGCGCGCGGCCATCCACTGTTCGTATTTGCGCGCCAGCGTCTCCAGGTTTTTCCAGGCGAGCGGATTCTTGCGGGCCTCGCGCAGCGCGGGCGCCAGGTGTTTCACCTTTTCCCAGATCAGCCAGAATTCCGCCGTGTTTTCAAAAAACAGATCCTCTTTGAGCAGGCCGTGGTTCACAAGCGAAGCAGCCATATCCCAATAACTTACAGCCATGCGAAAGAACGCGTTCTCTTCAGACCCCAGGGGAAATTGCCTGCCAAGGTCTTCCACCGAATCGGCCCGGAATTTCCCAATCATCCACTCGCGCGCGCGGCGTAGTTTCTCCTCGCGGCGCAGTTCATAAAGACGCAGCAACAGTTCGGCATCGTAATTGTCCGGATTTTCTCGCACGCGGACCTCCCTGAATCGCTTCGCTGGCCACCCCCATTGTCAACGCTGCCACTCCATGTCCCAGGGGCGCCAAGCTCATTATTTCGCGGGGATTCATGATACCACGAGTCCACCGCAACTCCACCCGCCTGCCCGATGCACGCAGTAGCCTGAACGGGGATGGCCCCTCCTGCCACGCGGGATGAGATAGCGGGTCTTACCCACAACTTCGAACTTGTGGACAACATGCTTTATTTTCAATGACATACCCTCAACAAACACGTAACTACCTTTGTTTTCTATGACATTCCAGCTTTGTCGCGGCCCGTGGAATACCGGTCCTTTGTTTTCATAGACATTCCAGCTTCGTTCCTTCATTTTTAAAAATTCTTTTTCTCTTTCTCACCCGAGAACGCACTTATTGTCCACTTTTGAGAAACAACCACTTCGGGCTTTTGGACCCAGTTGGGAAACTCTCATGAGGGGATTGGAGGTTCGACGTAGCATTGCAGCCAAGCGCTTCCTGATGGCCATGACCGCATCCATGGCATCAACCTATTATCGTAGCCTATGTCTATTCGCATGTCAAGAGACAAATCGTCACCTGCGACGGGGCTCAATCCCCGCCCTTCCCATTCCCAACAAGCCATGGCTCGTAGGTTGGAGGCGAAGCCCCGTCAGGGTCTGATTTCGAGGTAGCCGCCGCTTTGGATGACGTCTCGCGGCAATCTCAGCGAAAACTCCCGCAGACATTGAATCAGGTGTGAAACTTCCGAAGGGTCCAGCGCGTAGAACGCGACGGTATCTCCCCCCGCGATGACGTTGTTTCGGATCGTCCACTGGCCGACGCGGACCCATTCCGCAGGCAGGCCGCCCACCTCGCCTGCATACCAGTAATCGTATACGATCGCGATTCGCGCTCCGGCTTGTTTCGAAAGGGCGGCGATATCCCTGGTGTGATAGTTATGTTCTCGTTTCAACGCAGTTACATCACGGTTGGCCAATCCCCAGAGATCAAGGCAATGGATATCCGCCAGGAAGTTGACCGCGCCGATGTCATTCAGCGCCACGGCTGAGCCTTGGTAATACTGACGGACGAAAGACCCCATTTGATACTGTTGTTCAAAAATGTTCGTAGTGCACTGGGGGAGAAACCAGAGCAGCCGCGAGCCTTTCACAGTCAAAGGGAAAAAGAGCAGAAGCGCCAGCGCGCCGGAGGCAAGATATTTGGGGACCAGCCCCCTGCTGAAGGATGTCCGAGCCGGCAGGCCGGGGATTACGACAGGGAGTTGGGAGGCGAGGAAAACAACGCCCAGCGCGAAGAGATAGGCGTCGTAACGGAACAGCGGACTGACCTGCACAAATTCCACGTGGGGAAACGCCGTCAGCAGCAAAATCGCGCCCATGACTTGCCGGCTATCAAAAACGCCACGTCCCTTGCCACAGGCCAGGACGTAAGAGAGGAGAACCGCAATCAAGAGCACGAACACGTGCAGTCCCGTGTGAAGGTTGACAAATGCGTTGATCGCCAGGGAGAGGAACAGGCCGCTCAAGGAGCTCAGGTCCGGCATCACGCCCTTCAAGAGAACGGAACTTGGAAACCAGAACCAGCCGTGCGACACCGAGATGATCCCATAAATGAGCACGGGGAGAAATCCGCAAACCCCGAAGGCGAGAGCGTAAAACCATCGCTTGCAGAGAAGAAGAAGGCCGCAGATGGCAAGGATCAAGAACATTCCCTCGAAGCGCACGGCAGTAACCAAGGGCGCCAGCACGAGAAGCAAGGTTGAATCGCGAGCCGCTGAACTCGGCGCTTCTCCGGAAACCATCCGCGCGGCGAGAAAAGTCACGAGGATGGCGAGAAGTGTCTGAAGGTTTTGTTCCAATCCGGAGAGAATCAGGGTGGGAAGCGGAATCAAGAAGATCATGGCCAGAAGCGCTGCGAACTTGAGCGCCGGCGGCAGCTTGTACCAGGTGAGGATGGCATACGCTACCACCAAAACAAGAACCGCGAAAAGCAGATTCCACGCCAGAGGCGCAATCTGGCTTACTCCGAACAGGTAATAGGTAAGACTTAGGAGGAGCGTCCACAGTATGGAGGAGGAAGAAGAGGTGAATCCGTAGCGAGTGACACCCCAGACGCCATAGTGGGAGAAATTCCTGGCCATGGCCATGTGAATGTAAGCGTCATCAAGCGCATAAACAAGATGCCCCTGGTTCTGATAAAAGGAGGTGGCCGCGAGCAGGCCAAAAAGAAGAGAGAGAATGAGAATCGATGCGTAAAGCGGCCAGTGTTGCAGCAGGTTTTTTTTCAATCCGTACTCCCCTCCTCAACAGGACAACACGGCGTTCCAGCCGACATAGCGGAGTTCACGCATCGACGCGAGCCGAAATGGGGGCTACTCGCGCCCTGCGTCGGGCTTGGCCGTTTTCGAGTTTCCAGTTTCCATTTTCGATTTTCCATTCTCGAGTCTCGAGTTTCCAGTTTCCAACATCGAGTTTCCAGAAACTCCGGTGAGGTCAGCAAGCAACCACCGAACCTCACTCTCGATCAAGTCCCGCACATCTCGAAAATAGTTCCAGTCAAGGCCGTAAGGATCAGGGATGTCCCACTGAATCAATCGCCCTTTGAAATCCGCCGGGACAGGACATGTCACCGCGTACCCCATCTCCACTACAACGTCCATCTCGGATATCGGCACGTCTCGCAGTCCTTTCGACCGGTGCCCCTCGAGCGTGATCCCCTTTTCGCGCAGGACTTCACGTGTGCCCTGGCTAATCACACCAAGCGGGTTCGATCCGGCGCTGAATGCCCGGACTTTTCCCCCGCCGAGATGATTGGCCAGCGCCTCCGCCATCTGGCTGCGGCAGGAGTTGCCGACACAGACGAAAAGAACCTTAACCATTGTAGGATTGATTCATTTGTTCATTGAATCATTTAAGGAACAAATCACTAACCGACAGCCAGGCAAAGGACCTCTCGCAATGAATCAATGATCCGATGAATCAATGGTCAAATGAGTCAATGATTCAATTTCCCGATGAAGTACCGATGGACTGTCTCGTCCTCAGTTAGTTCAGGATGGAAAGTCGCGGCAAGGATGTTGCCCTGCTCGACCAACACCGGCAGGCCATCGCAGCGCCCCAGCACCCGCACCGCTTCACCCACCCGGCGGATGATCGGGGCCCGGATAAACACCATCTCCACCGGGCGGGGCGAGAGTTCGGGACATTCACCTTGACGCACGGAACTGTCAACCTGCCTGCCGTAAGCGTTGCGTTCGATGGTGATGTCCAGAAAGCCCAAACGCTCCTGGGAGGGATTCAAGACTTCCTTTGCCAGCAGGATTGCGCCGGCGCACGTCCCGAATACGGGTTGACCAGCCGCCACAAATTCCTTGATCGCCTCGCCCATGCCTTCGCTCGAGAAAAACTTCAGCATGGTGGTGCTCTCGCCGCCCGGCATGATCAAGCCGCCAACCTCAGCAAGCTCGGCAGCGTGTTTCACCAGCTTATAAGGCGCGCCAATCCGCTCCAGCATCTTGGCGTGCAGGCCAAAATCGCCTTGAATGGCAAGTACGCCGATGGGTTTGTGTCCGTTGTTCATTGTCAGTGGTCAGTTGTCAGTGGTCAGTGGTCCGTTGTCTGCGGTCTGTTGTCCGTGTCCCGTGGTTAGTGACTTCTGACTGCCTCCTATTTCCCGAGAAAGAGCCAGTCCTTAGCTCGTGCCGTCCCCTTTGCTGCAGAATTGCAGAACAAAAGTGAGACGAGAATGCTCGCACAGATGGTCGCCGAGTTCCATCCAAAAATCATATTTCAGAAGGTCTCTCGTCCGCGAAATACTGGTCCTTCATAGCTCATGCTCGCTGCGCACTGACAACTGACGTCTTACCACCCGCGCGTCTGCAGCAACTCCTTCGGGTCGAGTTTCGCGACGTCGAGGCCGCGCATGGCTTCGCCGACTTCCGCCGAGCACTCGGCCACGACTTCCGGCTCATTGTAATGCGTAGTGGCGCGGACGATCGCTTTGGCGCGCTTATCAGGGTCGGACGACTTGAAGATGCCCGAGCCCACGAACACCGCCTCGGCGCTCAGTTGCATCACCAGCGAGGCATCGGCGGGAGTGGCGATTCCCCCCGCGCTGAAATTGGGCACAGGCAACTTGCCGTGCTCGCTCACCCACTTCACCAGGTCGTAGGGCGCGCCGAGTTCTTTCGACTTGGCCATCAACTCTTCTTCCCGCAACGTGGTGAGTTGCCGAATTTCACTGGTGATGGCGCGCAGGTGGCGGACCGCCTCGACGATGTTGCCGGAGCCCGCCTCGCCCTTGGTGCGGATCATGGCCGCGCCCTCGCCGATGCGCCGTAGCGCCTCGCCCAGATTGCGCGCGCCACAGACGAAAGGCACCTTGTACGGCCACTTATTGATGTGATGTTCCTCGTCCGCGGGCGTCAACACTTCGCTTTCGTCAATGTAGTCCACCCCCACCGCCTCGAGCACCTGGGCCTCCGCGAAATGGCCGATGCGCGCTTTGGCCATCACCGGGATCGTCACCACCTCCATAATCTCCCTGATGATTTTGATGGAGGCCATGCGGGCCACTCCACCTTCCTTGCGGATGTCCGCCGGGACGCGTTCGAGCGCCATCACCGCCACCGCTCCCGCGTCCTCGGCGATCTTAGCCTGCTCGGCATTGGTGACGTCCATGATGACGCCACCCTTGAGCATCTCCGCCAAACCGACTTTCAGTTTCATTTGTTGATCGTATTCCCACATAATTGGTCTCCTTAATAGTCGAGGAGTCGAAAAGTCGAGAAGTCAAGAAGTCGAGAGTTGAAGGCCGAGGAGTGAACGACCGCGCCTTCGACTTCCGAGCAGGATCAGCCGTCGCTCTTCGACTCTCGACTTCTCGACTCCTCGACTGCCCCTCACACCAACGCCACCCCGGCTCCCTCCGTGGAACGCTTTCGGCCCGTCTTTGCCTTGCGGATTTCCGCCTTCAACAGGTCGCCCAGGATGGTGATTCCTTTTTCAATTTGCCCGTCCGTGGGGCCGGTGAAGCACAAACGTAAGGCATTGTGCTTCGGGTTCTGGAAATAGAAATACCTCGAGGGGGCGAAGATCACGCCCCGCTCCTGCGCTTTCACCAGAAGTTCCTCAGTGTCGATCTGTGGCGGCGCTTCCGCCCAGACGGACATTCCACCTTCGGGATAGACGAGCCGGACAGCTTCCGGAAAGTGGCGCTCGGCGGCTTGCCGCAGGACCTCCAGCTTGTGCTCGTATACCTTACAGGTCCGCCGAATCCACTTGTCGAGGCAGCCGCGTCTGCCCAGCTCCTCCAAAACCGCCTGTCCCAGCAGGTTGGTGTGAAGATCGGCGCGCTGCTTGGCCCAGCGCAGGCGATCGATCACACGCCGTGATGCCGCGATCCAACCAACCCGCAGTCCCGGAAACCCGACTTTTGAAAAACTGTTCAAATGAATCACCAGCCCGGCGGTATCGAGAGCTTTCAAAGGGGGCAACAGCCGCCCGCTGTAACGCAAGGCCCCGTAGACATCATCCTCGACGACAGGAGCCTGGAAGCGCCCGGCAAGCTCCAGCAGTCTCTTTCGGGCCGCCAGCGGCATGGTGTGTCCCGTGGGGTTCTGAAAATTGGGGCTGGTCAGTATCAGCCTCACCTTGGTTTGCTCCAGCACCGCAGCCAGGAAATCCAGGTCCATCCCTTCAGCCGTGACAGGAATGCCGATCAGTCGGGCGCTGGGCGACTCGAAGACATTCCAAAGTCCCGTATAAGTGGGGTTCTCCGAGACAACGGCTTCACCGGGAGCCACGAGGGTGCGGCGAAGGAGATCGATCGACTGCTGGCAACCGTTCGTGATCACCAGTTCGTCCAATTCCACGGGGATTCCGTCACGCCGCAAGCGCGCCCGCAAGTAATTCTTGAGCGGCAGGTAGCCATCGCTCGATCCGTACTGGAGAACCCTGCCGCCCTCCCGGCGGAGCACGGTGTCCGTGGCGCGCCGAACGAGGTCGTGGGGCGTCATCTCATCGGCGCCGTGGGCGGCTGCAAAGGAGGTGACTCCTGCCTCATAAGCGCTGGCCATCAATCGCCCCAGGGAGTCGTCGCGCAGGTCCTCGGGAAAATAACTCTCCCAGAACACGTCGTTCCCTGCCGGACGAGGGGCGCGAACCGTGGAGCGTAGCGTTTCCGCCAAAGTCGTGACATACGTTCCCCGGCCAACGGTCCCCTGAATAAGTCCCTCAGCTTCCAATTCGGCGTAAGCGTTGCCCACCGTGGTGCGATGCACGTCCAGGCGCTTCGCCAGTTCGCGGCTGGGTTCCAGCCGATCTCCCGGCTTCAACCCTCCGGAAACAATCCGCTCGCGCAATTGCTCGCGGATTTGAATATAGAGCGGCTTGGGTAAGCTGGAATCGAGAGTCACGAGCATGGCGACCGAATCTCCAGTCTGACGTTACCAGGCCAGACTAGGCCATTATTGTTCGATTGTAAAGGGCCAATTGGGCCAATTCGCGAACAGGCCAAGGAGGGAGGGGCTGGGGACTGGGGGCTAGGGGCTGGGGAAGGACAAAAGCCAGGGGCTAGGGAAGAACAGTAGGCAGTTGGCAGTAAGCAGTAGGCCATAGGGCCGGGAATTGGTGTTGACAATCTGCTTTTCCCTAGCCCCTAGTCCCCAGCCCCTAGCCTCTTTTCTTGCCGTCCTGGAGGAAGGGGTTTGTTTCCCGCTCCTCGCCAATCACTGTCGCAGGCCCATGCCCAGGGAAGACCGGCGTTTCATCGGGAAAAATCAGCAGCCGGTCGTGAATGGAGCGCAGGATTTCCTCGTAAGACCCGCCCCACAGGTCCGTACGGCCGATGCTTCCTTGGAACAGGGTATCACCACTGAAAATCTTCTGCTGCGCGCCCGGAAGGTGGAGGGAGAGGCTGCCAGGAGAATGTCCGGGGGTGTGCAAAACCTCCAGGACATGCGAACCGAAGCGTAGCGTGTCACCCTCTTTTAGGAATTGGTCCACAGTCACAATGCCGGGAGGAGGAACGCCCAGCCATTCCGCCTGCACGGCCAGGTGCTGGTAGAGCGGCAGATCGCCCGCATGCATCAAGACAGCGGCTCCCGTGGCGCGTTGCAACTCCTCGAGGCCACCCACATGATCGATATGCGCGTGCGTGGCGACGATGTACTTGGCCCGCAGCTTGTGCCGGGACAGCACTTCCTGCACACGTTCGATCTCATCCCCCGGGTCAATGACGATCGCCTCGCCGGTCTCTTCATCACCCACGATGGAACAGTTACAGGCCAGCATTCCCACGGGAAGAATCTCGTGAATCATCCTCAGTAATCCTTCCTTTCGCCCCTAACCATTGTACCCGATTTCGTTGACTTGCCTGCGCCAGCCTCCTATACTTATTTTCAACGTGAGCAGGGTGTGCGGCAACAAATGAAATTGGTGGTTGTAGGGGGGCAAGCGCGGAAGGTCGGCAAGACCTCGGTTATTGCCGGTTTAATTCGGGGGCTGAATACACTTGCCTGGACGGCAGTTAAGATCAGCCCTCACGGCGCCGATGCCGACTCGCAGGATACGCCATCGGCGGACGACCTCCCGGCGCATCTTGACTTCTTATGGAGCGAAGAAAAGGACCCTAAAGCTCTCCGCGACACGTCCCGGTTCCTCGCGGCGGGGGCGCGGCGCTCGCTGTGGTTGCGGGCTCGAGGAGGAAGGCTTGCGCAAGCGCTGCCCGGATTACTCGAAGCTCTGGAGGGCGATGAGCACGTGATCATCGAAAGCAACAGCATACTGGCCTTCCTCAAACCCGCTGTCTTTCTGTTGGTGATTGGTGAATCGCGGCGGGACTTGAAGGCTTCAGCGCGGCAATTCCTCGGGCGCGCAGACGCATTGGTCACCGTGGGACCCGATCCGAAGCCGCACGCCTGGCCGGGAATATACCTCCAAATGCTTGGAGAGAAGCCGGTGTTCCCGGTGTCGGCGGGGGAGTGGTCGAACCCCGCGCTCTGCCGCTTCGTTGGCCAGCGGCTGGCCTCGGCGGGAGTACAGGAGATACCCTGAGGTTTTCATGCGTAGCGCCGACCTTTAGGTCGGCACCCGTAGGGGCCAAAGTCCAGCGGCGTGCTGACCTAAAGGTCAGCGCTACCCCGAACGCGTGAATAGGAGCTATCATGGCAGCACTGAGCAAAGCAGAAATCCGGGAAACACTGAAGAATATGCCGGAGTGGTCGCTCATCGACAGTGCGATCTACAAGAAGTTTACTTTCAAATCGTTCATGCAGGCCATCGCCTTTGTAATCAGAATCGCCGAAGTTGCCGAACAGGCCAACCACCATCCCGACATTACCATCAACTATACCCAAGTGGGCATCAGCCTTTCGACGCACAGCGAGTCCGGGGTCACGCAAAAGGACTTCCAACTGGCAGAGGCTATCGACAAGATCTACTCCCACTGATTTTTCAACCGACCCACCACGGCGGGGCAATGAAAACCTGGTCTTCGGTTTTGGCCGGAGGCCGCGCTGTAAACCTGGCAGCGTCCCCCCGGACCCGCTTCATTCACTAGGGAGTTAATAATCCTATCTCTATCTTGTCCTTTGGGACCGAATGCGAATACAATGCCGCGACTACTTTCATTAGGAAAAGGCTGATGTCCACACTCCTGCAATGGATCCATGTGACTGCCGCCGTAATCGGCGTAGGAGGAATGGCGTTCCTGCTTTTCATCCTGATGCCCTCCCTTGGGGTCTTGCTCCCCGAGCATCGCGATCTGCTCGCCAAACAGGTAAGAAACCGGTTCCGATGGATGATATGGTCGGCGATTATGGTGTTGCTCGTATCAGGGCTCTACAGCATTCGCGAGTATTACTGGGAAGTGACCTGGGGCAAGTCCTGGGCGCTATTGACCGTAAAGATTGCTCTCTCCTTCTTCGTCTTCGTCATTGCGTTGGCCCTGACGCTGCCCTTCAAAGTCTTCGACCGGGTACGAGTACGTCGGCAAATCTGGCTCTCCATCGCCGTCGGCCTTGCAGGCGCCGTCATCCTCATTGCCGCCTATCTGCGCCGGTAAAATGAGTCGTCTCGGACTGAGGCGATCCCTCGCTGCGCATACGACGACGCGGGCCGCAGCGTGGCGCTCCGACAATAGAGCTGGTCGAGGACACAAGTCCCTATTTTCGAATTTCGCTTTCCCAGTTTCCAGTTTCCGATTCGGCGGGCGCTACTTCATGTGGAGGACGGCCTCTTTGAAGGTCCCTCGCTGCTGCATGATTTTCTCTTGCAGCAGGATGATGGCCTGAAGGAGCATTTCAGGGCGCGGAGGGCATCCGGGGACGTACACATCAACAGGAATGAATTGGTTTACGCCCTGGACGATGGCATAGTTATTGAAAACCCCACCCGAGGTTGCACAAACGCCCATCGAGATCACCCATTTGGGCTCCGGCATCTGCTCGTAGAGTTTCTTGATCACAGGAACCATCTTTTGCGCGACGCGGCCGGAAACAATCATCAAGTCTGATTGGCGCGGTGAGCCACGGAAGACCTCCGCTCCAAAGCGGCCAATATCGAAGCGCGAGGCCGCAGTGGACATCATCTCGATGGCGCAGCATGCCAGACCAAAGCTCATGGGCCAGATCGAGGACTTGCGCGCCCAATTCACCGCCTGGTCCAGCTTGGTGAAGATCAAACCTTCAAACCCCGAGGATTCGTTCGTTGGCATGAATCGTAAGCCCCTTCAAAGACCATTATGCCATCTCAGGGGTGTGGTTTCAATTCCAGCGCGCTACGGCAGTGCGAATTGGGATAGGGCTTGAACACTTTATTATAAGGTGTATAATGTGCCTCGTGTCATGTTACCGAAGAAAGTGAAACAGCCGATGGTTTGTCACCCTGAGAGTTTGTGACTTTTTTGAGGTTTGGTCACGTTATATTCACTTCCAAGCCGTTCGCGACCGTCGTTGGGGCAACCCTGGTGGTTCCCCGGATCACTCCGACGATCTGTTTTTTCCT